>Ga0070731_10001026_pt1 | contig 31174 bp, 16 predicted proteins | sample Coa_R1_2_FD_66448 | JGI IMG/M metagenome (GOLD analysis project Ga0070731, IMG submission 66448) | Surface soil microbial communities from Centralia Pennsylvania, which are recovering from an underground coalmine fire - Coalmine... | ecosystem: Environmental > Terrestrial > Soil > Unclassified ... | reverse complement strand
AGCGCGGCGGGCGGATTCAGCGGTTCGGGCGGCAATGGATTTACCCTGAGCGGCACGTCTCTTCTGGTGAACGGGAAGACATACATGCTTTCGCTCGCCAACTCGACCACCAATAGCGAGTTGCTGACCGTGTCCCTAGTGACGTCTTCCGCCGAATATTGGAGCGGAGCGATCAACGGTGGGTGGAACACGCTGGTTGGGGGTTCGACGAATTGGCGCACGGATCACACGGGAGCGGTCGACACGAATGTTGTTCCCGGGGCTGTGACCGACGTTTATTTCACGGTGGACAGCGGCGCTGGCAATCTGAACACGGTGCTGGGCCGGGACTTCACGATCAAGGGGTTGATCTTCACGGGAACCGGGACGACGGCGGGCGGGCAATCGGTGACTATAGGCGGAAGCAATACTCTTACGATCGGCGCGGACGGAATCACGGTGCAGGCGGGATCGGCGGCGCACGCCATCAGCAGCAATGTCGCGCTGGGGACAAGCCAGACTTGGACGAACAATTCCAGCAACGCCCTGACGGTAAGCGGACGGGTCAGCGGCTCATCCGGGCTTGCCACGGCGGGAGCGGGGACGCTCGTGCTTTCAGGATCGAATACATACGGCGGCGGGACGACGGTCAATTCGGGCACGCTGCAACTCGGGGGCGATTCGGCGCTGGGAACCGGCGGCGTCACGATGAACGCCGGGACGCTCGATTTGCACGGATTCAGCCCCGCCATCGGCGACTTGAGCGGCTCCAGCGGAGCCGTCATTACAACCACAACGGGCGGGCTCGCGACGCTGACCGCCGGGGGCGCCGCGAACACCTCCTATGCGGGCATTTTGAGCGACGGCGCCGGCCAGCTTGCGTTCGTAAAAAACGGCGCGGGCATGTTGACGCTTTCCGGGTCGAACACATATAGCGGCGGAACCACCGTTAACGCGGGAACCTTGCAACTGGGCGACACTTTCGCGCTTGGCGCGCCTGGCGGCAGTCTTGTGATGAATGGCGGCATGCTTGATCTGAACGGCTTCAGTCCGACCATCGGAGCCTTGAGCGGAGGCGGCGGAGCGGTTATCACCACCAGCGTCTCGGGCCGTCTCGCGACGCTGACGACGAACAGCGGCACGAACACAATCTACGCCGGGACGCTCACCGATGGCGCCGGCCGGCTTGCCCTCGTCAAAACCGGCACGGGCGTTCTGATGTTGACGAGTTCGAACAGTTACTCGGGCGGGACGACGCTCATCGCCGGCACGCTTGCCGCCGCCAACAGCTATGCTTTCGGGACGGGCAATGTCCTTGTCGATCCCGGCGTGCTCGAGGCTGCGGGCGCTTTGAAGCCGATCAAGATCGGAGGCGATTACGTTCAGCTGTCCGAGGGCGGGCTTCTGCTGCGCTTGGGAGGCGCAGGCGCCGGGCAGTACGATCAACTGGTCGTCGCGGGAAAGGCATCGCTTGCGGGCGCGCTCGATCTCGTCTCCTTCAACGGGTTCCAGCCGATGCCCGGCGACAAATTCGCCCTCATCGTCGCCGCGGGCGGCGTCACCGGGCGCTTTGACTCGGTCGAGCAACCCGACTTCGCCGTAAAGCTTGAGGTTCAATACGGCCCGAACGGGGTGACGACGGGCCCCGGCGCCGCAACGTCCGGCACGACGGTGGTGGTGGTCGAGGCGGAGCAAGCCGCCTTCGCGGAGTTTGCCCGCACGGCGAACCAGCGCGCGGTCGCCCGGGCGCTGGATCGCGAAGTGGGGGACGGGCAGGGAGGAGATTTCCGCAAAGTGCTGGCGAATCTCGATCTGGTGACCCTCGATCAGTTGCCGGGAGTGTTCGATCAGTTCAGCCCCGCCGTTTTCGGAGCGATGACCGAAATCTCCCGCTCCTACGCGGACGCGCAGTTCTCGAACGTGCGCGACCGTATTGACGGCGTGCATAACGGCGCGACGGGATTCAACGGCGGGCTCTCGATGACCGATTCCATCGGCTTCATGAGCGGGACGAACAGTTCCGAGGGAAAATCGATCACGGAAGACACCGGCAAGGAGACGAACCCGATGCGCAATACGGCGGATAACCGTTGGGGCGTATTCGCCGCCGGCTCGGGCGTCTTCACCAACATCGAACGCACCGCCGACGAGGCCGCCGCGAATTTCCAGACCGGAGGCGTGACAATCGGCGTCGATTACCGCGTCATGGAAAGTCTCGTCTTCGGGTTGTTCGGCGGTTACGCCGGCTCGCATGCAAGCATTCCAAACGGCGACATCGATGTAAACAGCGGCAACATTGGTCTCTACGCGGCGTATTTCCAGGGCGGTTTCTACGCCCATGCTTCCGCTTCGGGCGGGATCAACGGGTACGACACCAAGCGGGACATCCGCTTTGCAAACATCCAGCGCGTCGCGCGCGGCGACACGCAGGGCGCCGAATACGACGGCATGATCGGCATCGGCTACGATTTTGCCAGGGGGCGCCTGAAGGTTGGGCCGACGGAATCCTTGCAATATACCGGCGTCAAGACGGATCGTTTCGCGGAGAGCAACGCGGGGGCGCTCGATTTGGGCGTCAACAGCCAGAAGGTTGATTCGCTTCGGAACAACCTGGGCGCGCGCATGAGCTACGCCATCCCGTTCGCGAACGGAAAATCCCTCGTTCCTACCGTCAGCGCCGAGTGGCAGCACGACTTCGGCGCCGAAGAGTACGCCATCGGCGCCGTTTTTCGCGATGACGGCGGCAGCCGCTTTTCAGTGAGCACGCCGGCGATTGGCCGCGACTCGATCCTGATCCGCGCGGGCGTGACCGCGAACTGGAGCGAATTCTTTTCCACGTCTCTCAATTACCAGGGAGACCTTGGGGCCTCGCATTACAGGAGCCACTCCGTATTGGGCGCGCTGAACGTCGCGTTTTGATGACCGCCCGGACACATAGAAAATGAATCTTTTCAAGACCAGCGGCGACCTGCCGCAACGGCTCTGCGAAGCGCGCCGGAAAGAGCCGTTTCTAGCCGCTATGTCGATGTCGCTGGCGGGCTGGCTCTGCTGGTCAGCCGCCGCTTCGGAGACGTCTCCTCCCGCGAATAATCCCGGGAACGCGGAGCCTGGCGCCGGGAGTCTCTACATCCGCGAATATCGCGTGGAAGGCGCGCGCCAGTTGACGAGGATCGAGATCGAGGAAGCCGTGTACCCGTTTCTCGGCCCCGGTCGCGGGAAGGAGGATGTGGAGCAGGCGCGCTCGGCGCTCGAGAAGGCGTTCCAGGCCAAGGGATACCAGACCGTGGAAGTGCAGGTCCCGCCGCAGCAGGTGAAAAACGGCGTGGTCTATTTGCAGGTGATCGAAGGCAGGGTGGGACGGTTGCGCGTCCGGGGGTCGCGCTACTTCTCGGCAGCGGAGATCAAAAGGGAAGCGCGTTCCCTGGCCGAGGGGAAGGTGGCGAATTTCAACGACGTTTCACGGGACATCATCGCGTTGAATCAACTGCCCGACCGCCGCGTGACACCCGCGCTCAAGGCGGGAGTCGAACCCGGGACGGTCGATATCGATCTGAACGTGAAGGATACGCTTCCGCTGCACGGGAGCCTGGAGTTGAACAATCGCAACAGCGTCGGAACCACCCCGCTGCGCGTGAACGGCTCCGCAAGCTACAATAACCTCTGGCAGTTGGGGCATTCCGCCGGCTTCAGCTTCCAGCTTGCGCCGGAGCGCCTGGATGACGCGGAGATATTCTCGGGCTATTACATCGCCCGTTTTGCGAACCCCGGCTGGCTCAGCCTCATGGTCCAGGGGACGAAACAGGACAGCAATGTCTCGACCCTGGGCGGAGCGGATGTCGCAGGGCGCGGCGAAGTGCTCGGCGCGCGGATGATCATCACGCTGCCGGCGGGGAAAAATTATTTCGAGTCCGCCAGCATTGGCGCCGACTTCAAGCACTTTGACCAAAACGTCCTGCTGGGCGGCGCCCAGACCGCGACGCCGATCACCTATTTTCCGGTGAGCGCCGCCTATAGCGCGACCTGGATCGGCGCGCACAGCCTCACCGAAGTGAACGCGAGCGTCACTTTTCATTTTCGCGGAATGGGGAGCAGCGCCTCCGCCTTCGACGCCAGCCGGTTCAACGCGGACGGCGGCTTCATTTATTTACGTGGCGATCTCTCGCACTCGCAGGATCTGCCGGCGGGCTTCCAGGTGTACGCCAAGGCGCAGGGACAGGCCGCGGATTCGCCGCTCGTCAACAGCGAGCAATTCGCCGGCGGCGGGCTGCAAACGGTGCGCGGGTACCTCGAGTCGGAAGAACTGGGCGACAACGCGCTCTTCGGCTCGCTCGAATTGCGCACGCCTTCTCTCGCCCCCCTGTTCGGAAAAAAGTTGAATGAATGGCGGTTCTACGTTTTCGGCGAAGGAGGCGTATTGACGCTGAAGGATCCCTTGCCGGAGCAGGAGTCCCGCTTCGACATGGCAAGCGTGGGCGGAGGCGGCCGTTTTCAGCTCGAAGACCACTTTAACGGCTCGCTCGATATCGGCGTGCCGCTAATTTCCCAATCCCACACCAAGGCGCATAACGCATTGTTGACGTTCCGCCTGTGGGCCGATTTTTGAGGATGCTTCGCATGACTCAAAACGACCGCCGCGGAGCCTTGCATTTCCTGAAATGCCTGTTGTTCGCCATTCTGGCGGCAGTGGCGTCGCCCGGCGCCGCCCAGGCCTGGTGGAAAAGCGAATGGCCGTTGCGCAAGAAGCTGACCGTGGACACGACGCCGGCCGGCGCCGGCATCACCGCTCCCATCGGCACGACGGCGGTGCTGCTCCGCCTGTACGACGGCAACTTCCAGTTCACCCAGGCGAAGGAGGACGGAAGCGACCTCCGTTTCGTGGCCGCGGACGACAAGACTCCGTTGGCGTACCACATCGAGAAATATGACTCGCTCCTGAACGAGGCGTTCGTCTGGGTGAAAATTCCCGACATCTCCGACGGAACCAAAGTCAGCTTCTGGCTTTACTACGGCAATGCCGGCGGCGGCGCGGCGAGGGCCGACGACCCCAAGGGCAGCTACGACGCGGACATGGTCCTCGTTTACCATTTCTCGGAGCGCGGCTCGCCGCCCGCGGATTCGACGGGCAACGGCAACAACGCCCAAAACGCCGGAACCCCGTCGGAAGGTTCGATGATTGGCGGCGGCCTGCGGCTCGACGGCCATGGCGCGGTGACGATCCCCGCGTCGCCGTCGCTCGTCTGGGCGGAGGGCGGGGCGATGACGTGGTCCGCCTGGATCAAGGCGGGGGCGTTGAAGCCGAACCAGGTGATCTACAGCCGGAAGGAGGGCGGGAAGTCTTTCGTCATCGGCGTGGACAACGGCGCGCCGTTCGTCGAGGTGACGGACGCGAACGGCTCCAGGCGCAGCAAGGCGGAGGCGCCGATTGCCGCGAACAAGTGGCGGCATCTCGCGGTGGCGGCCGCCAGCCCCTCGATAACGCTTTATCTCGACGGCGAGCCTTACGCCACGTTGAACGCGGCCCTGCCCGGGCTGGATGCGGAAGCGACTCTCGGCGGCCGGGCCGAGGAAAATGGGTTCAGCGGGGAAATGGATGAACTGGAAATCTCCAGGACCGCGCGGCCCGCGGGTTTCATCAAGCTGGCGGCGATGAACCAGGAAGGCGGAGACCAGGCGGCGAAGCTGCTTGGGATCGGCGAGGATGAACAGCCGTCGAACTGGCTGAGCTGGCTGAGCAACGGCTACGTCGGAATAATCATCAAGTCGCTCACGCTGGACGGCTGGATAGTGATCGGCATCCTCATGGTAATGGGGGTGGTGAGCTGGTGCGTCATGATTGCAAAGGCCTCGTATTTGGGCGTCATGGGCCGGGCCAATTCCGCGTTCATGGACCAATGGCGCCATGTCGTCGCGGACCTGACGGTGCTCGACAAGGCCGGTCCCGACAAGGTCAAGAGCCTGGGAGGGCGCGTCGATCCCGCGACGGAGAAGGCGATCCGCAAGGCGAGCATTTACCGGATCTACCACATCGGCGCGCAGGAGATTCAGAACCGGCTCGGCGCCGAACCGTGGGGCGGGAACGCGCGGATTCTCTCCGCGCGCGCGATTCAGGCGGTCCGCGCGAGCCTGGACGGCGGCCTCGTGCGAGAGACGCAGAAGCTTAACAGCAAGATGGTCTTCCTAACCCTGTCAATCTCCGGCGGCCCCTTCCTGGGCCTGCTCGGCACGGTGGTCGGCGTCATGATCACGTTCGCCGCGATCGCCGCCGCGGGCGACGTCAACGTCAACGCCATCGCCCCCGGCATCGCCGCCGCGCTCGTCGCGACGGTCGCCGGCCTTGGCGTCGCGATTCCGGCTTTGTTTGGCTACAACTACCTCACCAGCCGCATCAAGGACGCAACGAGCGACATGCACGTCTTTGTCGATGAGTTCGTGACCAGGATGGCTGAGTTCTACGACGGCTCGGTCTTCGATTCGCAAACCAACGAAAGCGCCGATATCCATGCAAGTTCAATCTGAGAGCAAGCCCTACGACGACATCAACATCACGCCGATGCTCGATCTGGCCTACGTGCTGCTCGTCATCTTCATCCTCATGTGCACCGCTTCGGTCCAGGGGGTCAAGGTCAACCTGCCGAAGGCGAGCGCCGCGCCCAGCCTGGCCAAACCGAAGGTCAAGGTCATCACGGTCAACAATGAGTCGCACTTTTTTTTGGACACCGTGCCCAAGAGCCTGCCGGAGCTCGAGCAGGCCCTCTCGCAACTGAAAGCGCAGACGCCCGATCTGCCGGTGGTCATCAAGGGCGACAGCCTGACCCAATACCAGGGCATCATGGACGTTCTCGACATACTCGGGCGCCTGGGCATCTCGCAAGTGGGCCTCGCAACCAAGCCGCACGCGAAATAGCCGCGCCGCGCATCCAGGACCAGCCATGGACGAGAATGACGAGCCAGGGTTTTTTCGGAAATACCGCACCGCGATCATCGCGGCCGTCGTCCTCGCCGCCGGCGGTATTGCGATGGCGTTCCAGCTATCCTCCCGCCAGACGTCGTCCTCGCCCCGAAGGGCGCCGGATATCGTGATGATCAAGCTTCCTCCGCCGCCCCCTCCGCCCCCGCCGCCGCCGCCCCCGCGGCAGCAGGAAAATCCGCCCGAACAGAAGATGATCGAGCAGGAACCGGTGGAGAGCAAGGAACCGAAACCGGCCGAGAAACCGAAGGACGAGCCGCCGGCGGCGGTTGGCACGAACATCAAGGGCGACGGGCAGTCCGACGGCTTTGGCCTCAGCGGCTCGGGCGACGGTTCCCTGGGCGGATCCGGCGGGAACGGCGGCGGCGGCGGCGGCCGCTGGGGCTGGTATGCCGGCGAGGTGCAGACCGCCATCCAGGAAGCCCTGCGCAAAAACTCGCGCACTCGCGACGCTGCCCTCCGGGTCGAGGTCCGCATCTGGCCCGATGTCACCGGCCGCGTCACCCGCGCGCAACTGGTCGGCTCGACGGGCGACGCCGCGGTGGACGACGCGATCAAGAACCAGGTTTTGACCGGTCTCCAATTGCAGGAACCGCCGCCGCGCGACATGCCCGCGCCGATCGTCCTGCGCCTCATCGCCCGGCGGCCAAACTAGGCGGACCCTTTTCCGGCAAAATGGAACCCATCTCCTTTCGCAACCAGCGTTATTTCGCACGGCTCGCGCCGCTCATCGCGGTTATGTTGTGCCACGCCGGCGCGGTTGCCCTTGCGGCGCCGGATGCGGCTCCCGCGGAGTTGCCCGACTCACCCGGCGGCGTCGTTTCAACCTCAGCCCCGCCGTCCGCTTCCCTTTTTCCATCCGATTCCGCTTCTCCGGCCGCTCCGGCCGCTCCGTCGCGGAACGTGACGATAAATCTCATCAACCGTTTGGTTAAACGCGGCGTCCTCACCAAGGAGGATTCGGTCGAGTTGATAAAGCAAGCCGAGCAGGATGCGGAGGAAGCGAATTCCGCGGCGCAGCCGCCCGCCGCGCCGCCGGACGATGAAGTGCGCGTCGCTTACGTTCCCGAGGTTGTAAAGGCCAAGATGCGGGATGAAATCAAGGACGAGGTTCTCGCCCAGGCCCGCGCGGAGAATTGGGCCGCGCCGCGCCTTCTCCCCTCGTGGGCGCCGCGTTTTCGTGTCCTGGGGGATATTCGCGTCCGATACGAGGGAGATTTCTTTCCGGGCGGCAACGACAACACGGGCGCCTTCCCCAACTTTAACGCCATCAACACCGGTTCGCCCTTCGACACGAGCGGCGCGCAGTTTTCCCCGCAGTCCAATGTCGACCAGACTCGAAACCGCTTTCGCCTGCGGATCCGTATCGGCGCGGAGATCGACCTCGGCGAGGGCTTCACCGCCGGCGTTCGCGTCGCCACCGGCGAGAATGATTCGCCGGTCACGGAAAACCAGAGCCTCGGCCTCGCCAACCAGGGGCAGGGGGGCGATTTCAGCAAATACGCGATCTGGCTCGACCGTGGCTTCTTGAAATACGAAGTGGGCGGGCAGCCGGACAAGGACTTGGCTGCGAGCATCGGCCGTTTCGACAATCCGTTCTTCGCTCCCTCGACGATCATTTGGGCCGACTCCATCGGGTTCGACGGCGCGGCCATCCAGGCAAAGTACCCGCTGCGATTTTATTTCCCGGTCACGCCGTTTTTGAACGCGGGCGCATTTCCGGTTTTCAACACCGATTTCAATTTCGCCTCGAACCAGCCCGCGAAGTTCAAGAGCGAAGACAAATGGCTGTACGCCGCCCAGATCGGCGCCAGTTTGAAGCCCGGCAAGGACATCAGCGCGAAGGTCGGCGCGGCCTTCTACTACTACCAGAATATCGAGGGCAAGCTCTCAACCCCGTTCACGCCGCTGACGAGTTCCGACGCCGGAAACACGGACGACACCCGGCCATCGTTCGCCCAGAACGGCAACACGTACCGGCCCTTGCGCGACATCGTGGCGAACGCAAACAACAACTTCGGCACGATCGACCAGTTCCAGTATTACGGCCTTGCGACCCCCTTCCATGAACTGGCCGTAAGCTGGCGGGCGGACTACCACCGCTTCGAGCCGTTCGATATCGGCCTCTCCGGCGAATTCGTTGAAAACCTCGCCTTCAACCGCGGCTTCATCAACGGCATCGCCGTGAATAACCGCGGCTCCGTCGCCTTGACGGGAGGAGTCGGCGCGTTCGCGGGAGGCAACACGGCGTGGACGCTCAATCTCAACGTGGGCAAAGTCGCGCTTGAAAAGCTGTGGGATTGGAACGCGAGCGTCGGCTACAGGTATGTGGAATCCGACTCGGTCGTTGACGGTTTCACGGACGCGGATTTCGGCGGCCCGTTGACTGGAACCAACCTCAAGGGCTTCACGGTCACCGGCAGCCTTGCGCTCTCCTCGAGGGTCTGGCTTTTTCTGCGCTGGATGAGCGCCGAAAACATCGCCGGCGCCCCTTACAAGAACGACGTCGTCCAATTCGACGTAAACGCCAAATTCTGATCCATGCCCCGAAAACTTCTCATCTTCATTGCAGCCGCCTTCCTCTCCGGGGCGCTCCAGGCCGCGGACCCGGTGAACACCGGGGAGGCGCGCCTGCGGGAAGCCTTGCGCAACACCATGCTCCAGTTGCGCGACGCGGAGGCGCAGACCGCCGCGCTCCAGGCCGCGCAGACCGAAAGCGACCAGCAGAAAAAAGCGCTCGCCGCGCAGGTCGAGGCGTTGATCAAACAAGCGGCGGCGGACAGGCAAGCCTCCGAGAAAACAATCGGCGGGCTCGACGCGCGCGTTGCCGACAACGGCCAGGAGATCGCCCGGCTCAAGGAATCGCTCGAAAAATGGAAGGCGTCGTGCAACCTGGCGACGGATGCCGCGCGCGGGAAAGAGGCTGAGCGCGCCAAATTGGCCGCCGAGAACATCGTGTTGCAAAGGCGGGTCGCCGACCAGCAAACCAGGAACGCGGCGCTCTTCAAGCTCGGCGGGGAGATTCTCACGCGGTACGAGAAATTCGGCCTGGGCGAGGCGCTCCTGGCCCGCGAACCGTTTACCGGCATCACCCGCGTAAAGCTCGAAACCCTCGTCCAGGACTACCAGGACAAACTCACCGACCAAAAAATCAAACCATGAAGACCCTCTCCTTTCCCTGCTTCCTTGTTGCGTGCGGCCTGCTCGCCTTGCGCGGCCTTGCGGCCGAACCCGCCGGCATGGTGGCGCGCGTGGGCGACGCCGCGGTGACGGTTGACGACATCCGCGCTTCGCTTGACGGCCTCGCACCCGCCGAGGAGGCGGCGCTGGCCCGCGACCCCGCCTTGCTGAGCCAGGCTGTCCGCGTGCTGCTCATGCAGCGGGTCGTGTTGAAGGAGGCCGCGGCGAAACATTGGGATCAACAGCCCGCGGTTGTCGCGCTGATCGAAAGGAACCGCAAGAGCGCAGTCGCCGAGAGTTATCTTCAAGCGGTGTCGAACCCGCCCGCCAATTTTCCCGGCGAGGCGGAATTGCAGAGCGCCTACGAGGCGAACAAAGCGGCGCTCGTCATCCCGCGGCAGTTCCGGCTCGCGCAGATATTCATCGCGCTTCCCAAGGACGCCGACGCCATCGCGGCTGCGAACGCCCAGGCCAGGCTCGACGCCGCGCGGAAAAGCCTGCGGCTGCGGGACGCGGACTTCGGCGCGATCGCGCGCACCCTCGGCGACGGGCGGGAAAACGCCGGGCGCGACGGCGAGATCGGCTGGATAACCGAAAGCCGCGTAATGCCCGGCATTCGTTCGCAAGTCGCCGCGCTTGGAAAAAACGCCGTCTCGGAACCGGTGCGGCTTGACGACGGCTGGCACATCCTCAAATGCCTCGAGGTCAAGGAAGCGCATACCGCCGCGCTGGAAGAGGTTCGCGGCCAGCTCGCCCAGCGGCTTCGCGCCGAGCGCGCGCGGGCGAACCGCGAGGCCTATCTCGCGAAACTGCAACAGCAAAACCCGGTGGCGGTCAACGAACTCGCCCTCTCCAAAGTTTTGGACAAGGCGGAAAGGTGACGCCGCGGCGCCGGGAACGTCATGCCTTCGCCGCAACCTCACCGCGTGACCGGAAAGCTCCGCGCGGCGCTTCTGGCGGCCGCGCTCGTGTTGGCGCGGGATGCGGGCGTGAAGGCCGGCGACATCCTTCGCGGCGGGTTTACAGCCGCTCCCGCGCAGAGGACCGCGTTCGGCGGCGGAGCCGGTGCGGACGTGACGCAGGCGCGCGCGAATGCGGCGGACGCGCTCGCCCGGACGACCCAGGCGCTGCAAGCCGTCCAGGCGATGCAGGCCGCCGCGCGCAAGGTGGCGCTCGGCGGGCCGAATAATCTGGGCGCGGATCCGAACCATCTTGGGAAACAGTTGCCCAATGTTCCAAACGGGCTGGCCCCCGGCGGCCTCCAGGTCGCCCCGGGCGCCGGTTCCGCCCTGTGGCGGGGGGCGAACCTCCCGGCGCAATCCTCGGACGGCGGGCGGACGACGGTGACGATACGGCAAACCGCGCAACAGGCGTTCCTGACGTGGAAGACGTTCAACGTCGGCAGGAACACCACGCTCGATTTCGACCAGAGCGCGGGGGGAGCCCAGGCGAGCGAATGGATCGCCTTCAACAAGATCAACGACCCATCCGGCGTGCCGTCGCAGATCCTCGGGTCGATCCAGGCGCAGGGGCAGGTTTACGTGATAAACCAGAACGGGATCATCTTTGGCGGCGGCAGCCAGGTGAACGTGCATACCCTTGTCGCGTCGTCCCTGCCGATCAACGATAACCTCGTCAACCGCGGCTTGCTCAACAACCCGGACTTGCAATTCCTCTTTTCCTCCCTGCCGATACCGCAACTCGCCGGGGGCGTCATGGCGGCTTTCACTCCGCCCGCGGCCCTCACTCCGGACGGCGAAGAGGGGGACGTCGTTGTGCAGCCGGGCGCGATCCTCTCCAGCCCGACAACCCCCGCGCACGTTGGCGGGCGGATCGCCCTGGTCGGGCCCAACGTCACAAACGAAGGCTCCATCTCGACCCCGGACGGCCAGACGATCCTCGCCGCCGGCTTGCAGGTGGGCTTCGCGGCGCACCCGTCCGCCGACCCGAGTTTGCGGGGTCTCGACGCCTTTATCGGCGCGGTCAGCGATCCGTCCTCGTCAAAGCTCCCGGCCGGCGCGGCAACCAACGACGCGTTGATCCAAGCGCCTCGCGCGGATGTCACCATGGCCGGGAAGACGGTCAACCAGCTGGGCGTCATCGACAGCACCACCTCGGTGACCCTGAACGGGCGGATCGACCTCACCGCGAACTATGACACGCTCAGAATCCAGGAGCCGGGAGGCAATTACATTCAAACCCCGTCCGCGAACGGAGTCGTGACCCTGGGACCCGGAAGCGTGTCGGAGATTCTTCCCGAACTCTCGAGCGCAAGCACCGTGGTCGGGACGCATCTGGCGTTGCCGTCCCAGGTGAACGTCCAGGGAGGGGCCGTCCATCTGGCGGCGAACGCCGGCATTCTGGCTCCGAACGCAAGCGTCACCATGGCGGCCGGGACGCTGGAGCCCGGCATCGACGGTTACGTTCTGACATACAGCAGCGGGCAGATTTACCTCGACGCGGGGGCCGCGATCAATGTCGCCGGCTCGACGGATGTCCTGGCGCCGGTCTCGGAGAATATCGTTTCCCTCCAGTTGCGGGGGGCGGAACTCGCCGACTCTCCCTTGCAACGAAGCGGCCTGCTCCGTAGCCAGACGATAAACGTCGATCTGCGGAAAACCGGAATCTACAACGGACAACCGTGGGTGGGAACGCCGCTCGCCGACGCTTCGGGTTATGTCGGGCTCATCCAGCGTTCCGCGGGGGAACTCACGACCGCGGGCGGCTCGGTCAAGCTCACCGCGGGCGGTTCGGTGGTCATGCAGCCCGGCTCGGCGATCAATGTGTCGGGTGGATGGATCGACTACCAGGGCGGCACGGTCCAAACCACCAGGGTCATTTCCGGGGGGCAGATATTCGACATCTCGAACGCCACCCCGGACATGGTTTACAGCGGCATCTACACCGGCATGTTCGCGGTCAGCCATCCGAAGTGGGGCGTCACGGCGGACTTCATGAGCGCGCTGGCGCCTTCCGGCTCCCATTATGAGCCGGGCTATATGCAAGGCGCGAGCGGGGGAACCATCGCCGTGACGGCGCCGGCGATGGCATTGGACGGCGGCTTCATCGGCAACACGTTCGCGGGGCCGCGGCAACGGCAGCTCCTGCAAGACGTGTTCAATTCCCAGCAACTCCAGGATTTGAACCCGGCGGTGACGGCGGCATTGAGCCGGCCGGGTTTCAGCACGCTCTCGTTCGCGTTCGAGGGCCAGAATGACGTCGCTCCCACCTTCACTGAATTCTCGGCCTCCCCGCCGAAGGTCCTGTTCCAGCCGGATGGCGGCCTGGCGCCCGCCGCCCCGTTCGGGCTGGATGGCGCGGGGAACGCCCTGCCTTTGAGCGCCGGCCGCCGGGAGGAGGCCGCGCTTTCCCCGGCCCTGCTCGGCGCGGACGGCTTCGGCGTTCTCAACGTGGACAACAGCGACGGCGGCGTCATGATCCCGCGGAACACAATCCTGGCCGCGCCGGCGGGCGGTTCCATCGCGATCAAAGGCGCGAATATTGATGTCGAGGGCAGGCTCTCGGCTCCGGGAGGGAGCGTCAGCCTTACCGCTTATGATTTTTCACCCAACTCGATCGCCAGCCTCGACGACGAACTGACGCCGCGGACTCCGCCGGCCGACCCGGCGCGCGGCATCTTCACCCTTGGCCCCGCGGCGTCCCTGGATGTCGCCGGCCTTGTGGTCAACGACCGCCCGGGCGCGCCCGGCGCGAACACCCTGCCGATGGTGACAAACGGCGGTTCCGTCGCCATCAGGAGCTACACCGCGAACCTGGCGGCGGGCAGCGCCATCGACGCGTCCGGCGGGGTCGCGATCAGCGCCGCCGGCAAACTGGCTTACGGCAACGCCGGAAGCATCGACATCGAGGCGGGGCAAAACCCGAGCCTCGCTTCGGATCCGACCCTCAAATCGATAGTGGGCGGGAAACTCGCGCTGCACGCGAGCCTCCGGGCCTACGCCGGCCCCAATGCCAGGGCGGGATCGCTGACGATCCTCGCGCCGCTCATCCAGGTCGGCGGAGCGCCGGCCAACCCAGGCGTCCTGTCGCTTTCGCCGGATTTCTTCAGCCAGGGCGGCTTCGGCGGCTTTGCCATCGAGGGACTCGGGCAGGCGGGCGCGACGCCGGACTCGTATCTGCCCGCAATCGTCATCGCTCCGAATACCGCCATCGCTCCCGTCGCGCAAAGCTGGCTTGCCGCGGGGGATGACAACAACCCGGTTCTTTCGCCCGCGCTTCTGCCGGCGGGAATCCGGACGCCCGTGAGCCTCGCGTTCCAGGCAACGGGCGTGACGGATCCCTTCAAACCAAGCCCGTCGAATCTGATCGCGCGCGGCGATTTCATCATGGGAAAGGGAGCGTCCATCCGAACCGACCCCCTCGGCTCCGTGTCGATCAGCGGAAATACGGCTGCCGTGTTGGGAACGATCATCGTTCCCGGCGGAAACATCTCCATCGGCGGGAAAGCGGATTCGACGGCGGTGTTTCCGAACAACCAGGGGGAAGCTTTGCCGACGGTTGATCTCGGGCCGGGCGCTCTATTGTCCACGGCGGGCGTTACATTGCTGACGCCCGATCCGCGCGGCTTCCGCACCGGGTCCGTCCTGCCCGGCGGCAACATCGCGATCTCCGGGAATATTGTCGCCGAGGCGGGATCGATGCTCGATGTCTCCGGAGCGGCTGGCACCCTCGAAATGCGGCCGGCCTACGGGGGAACGCCGCTCGCGGGATCTTTTAAAGGATACCCGGTGGCGCCCACCCCCGTGGACAGCAATGCGGGTTCCATCACCCTTGCCGGCGGGCAGGAATTGTTCACGGACGCCGTGCTGGCCGGCCATGCGGGCGGCCCGGGCGCCTCGGGCGGCAGCCTCACCGTTTCCTCGGGGATATTTACGCCGCCGGGAGTGAACGTAACGCTCACCCCGCTTGACGCCGGCATGGTGGTCACGCAGAACAGCCCGGCAATCCCCGCGTCGTTCTACGCGCCGGGCGGGACGGCTATCGGGAACCCGGTGGTCGATGCCGCGAAAAAACCGCTCGCGGGCCTCGGTTATTTCGCGGCGGACAGTTTTGCGGGGGGCGGCTTCGATGCGCTCACGATCAAGGGTTCCGTGAGGTTTTCGGGACCGGTGGCGCTTGCGGCCAATCGCAGCCTGACTGTCGCCGACGGCGGAGTCGTTTATGGAGATGCGCCGATAAAACTCGTCGCGCCGTACGTGGCGATTGGAACCCCCTTCCGCACGCCGCTCCAGCCCCTGCAACAGATAAGCCCGTTCCTGGTGGGCAATCATCCCTTCGATTTTGCGCCGTCGTACGGGCCGGGCAGCCTCACGGTCGACGCCGGTCTCATCGATATAGGGTTTCTCTCCCTTCAAGACATAGGGAAGGCCGCTTTCGTCGCCGACGACGGGGAGATACGGGGAAACGGCACGCTGGACGTCGCCGGGGCGGTTTCGCTGCGCGCGGGACAGATTTATCCGCCCACGGAGGTCAGCTTCACCATCGCGGCTTACGATTATGAATCGGGCGGCAAAACCCATCCGGGATCCGTGTCGATTGCCGCGTCGGGGGAGCGCCGGTTGCCCCTCTCGGCGGGCGGGCAGTTGAACGTTTATGGCTCGATCATCAACCAGGGAGGCGTGCTCCGCGCCCCGCTCGGTTCCATCAACCTCGGTTGGGACAATGTCGGAACGGCCCCGACCGACATGATCACCGGGCAGGCCGTCAACCCCGCCCGGCAGTTGACGCTGGCGCCCGGAAGCGTCACATCCGTTTCCGCGGTCGATCCCGCCACGGGGAAGGCGATGCTCGTTCCTTATGGCATCAATCTCAATGGCGTTTCGTGGATCGACCCAGCGGGCACGGACATTACGGCGGGCGGCCCGCCTGGCAAGGCGATCAGCATCTCGGCGGCGAACGTCGCTTTCCAGCCCGGCGCCACGGTGGACCTGCGGGGCGGGGGAGACCTCTACGCGTACCGATTTGTGGACGGCATCGGGGGCACGGTCGATACGCTCGCCTCGTCCGCGAGCTTCGCGGTTATACCCGGCTACCAGGCCGATTTCGCCCCGTATGCGCCGTATAATCCCAGCCCGCTCACACCGGGCCTCGGTTCCGACCCCGGCTACGTCAACGGCAACCTCTCGGTCGGCGACAAAGTCTATCTTGGGGCCGGCGCAGGCCTTCCCGCTGGAGCCTACACCCTGCTGCCCGCGCGTTACGCCCTGCTGCCGGGCGCGTTTCTCGTGACGCCGCAACCGCGCACGGTTATCCCCAACGGAACGGTGTCGCGGCCCGACGGGTCGAGCCTCGTGTCGGGTTACCGGTTCAACGCCGGCGACGCGGGCCGGCCGTTGAACGCCGCGTTCGAGGTTGATCCGCAGGCCGTCGTGCGATCCCGCGCGGAATATGCGGACTCCTTCGCCACTGCGTATCTGGGGCAAGCCGCGGCCGCGAATAAAGCGGCGACGCCCCGGCTCCCGGTTGACGCGGGCCATCTCGTGTTCGAAGCCACCCAGTCCATGAGCATCGAGGGCGCCGTGGCGGCGCAGGCGCCGGACGGCGGTCTCGGCGGGTTGGTTGATATCAGCTTTCCCGGCGATTTTCTGATCGCCGCCCCGGGTGCGGCCGCCAAGCCGGGCGCGGTGGTTCTCAATTCGTCCGAGTTGAGTTCATTCGGGGCGGCAAGCTTGTTGATCGGCGGACTCCGCCAATCCGGCGCCGGGGCGGCGGAGATAACTGTCGCGGCCCGGAACATTACGGTCGATAACGCCGGGGCCCCGCTGACCGCGCCGGATATCATCCTGGCGGCCAACGATGCCTTGACGGTCGATCCCGATGCGCAAATCCTCTCGGGCGGAGCCGCCAGCCCGGCCCAACAACTCCTGTTCGGCGCCGCATCCACGCCTGGCAGCGGCGATGGCGTCCTGTTGCGCGTGAGCAACGACTCCTCGGCGCAAATCATTCGTTCCGGCGTCGATTCGTCGACCGCGGCGTCGATGGTCATCGATGCGGGCGCGCGCCTTTCGGGGAAGAGCGTCATTCTCGATTCGACCTACGCGACGAAGCTTGATCCGAACGCGATCCTGCAAGGCGAGGCCATCACGCTCGACAGCGGGCAGATCAGCATTCGCCTCGCCAACCCGGGCAGCCTCAAGCCGACTGCCGGCCTTGTGCTTTCGGGTCTCGCGCTGCAATCCTTGGAGTCGTCGGCGAGCGTCCTGTCGCTGCTGAGTTATTCCTCCATCGACATTTACGGCGCGGGAACGATCGGCTCCGCCGGTTTCGCGAGCCTGGCGCTTCACGCGCCGGAGATCCGGGGTTTCAGCCAGCCAAATGGGAACGTCACCATCGCGGCCAGGCACATCCTCCTCGACAATGCCTCCGGCCGGCCCGCGGTGGGGCCGGCTGGGGCCGCGGGCGCGCTCCAGTTCGACGCGGGGAGCATCTCATTCGGAGCCGATCAACTCGATATCGACCAGTACGCCGCCGTCGTCTTGAAGGCGGCGGACGGCTTTTTCGCGGAATCTTCCGGAGGTCTCGCCGTGCAGGGTTCCCTTGCGCTGACGGGTCCGCTTGTAACGGGAGCGACTGGCGCCAAAGAGGATTTTTCCGCCGGCGGGGCGTTGACGATTCAACCGGGGAGCGGCAAACCGGGCGCTTTGGCCGCCGGCGGGCTCGGCGGAAGCCTTACCTTCGAAGGGGCGAGCGTCACGGCCTCCAGCGACATTCTCCTGCCCGGCGGAACGGTCGTCCTCCACGCGACCGCGGGCGATGTGACGGTGGGCGGGCGGATCGACGCCGGCGGCGTCGCCGAGAGGTTTTTCGATCTCATAAAATACACCGGCGGCGGCCAGATCACATTGATCTCGGACGCCGGGAGCGTGAATGTGACCGCGGGCGGCGTGCTGCGGGTTGCCGCGGATGCGGGCGGCGGAGACGCGGGCGGCTTGTCGGTCAGCGCGCCGGCGGGCGTCCTCGCGGTGGATGGAGTTCTTCTCGGCCAGGGCGGCGCGGGCGGGCAGAACGGCTCGTTCTCGCTCGACGTCGGGAGCCAGCCCAGCCTGGCCGGCCTCGAAGCCACACTGGATAAAGCCGCCTTCACCGCTTCGCAATCCATCCGCGTGCGGACGGGCGATGTCACGGTCGACGGCGTCGCGGCAGCCCATTCCTTCAATCTCTCGGCGGACGAAGGCTCCATAGACGTGGTGGGAAAAATCGATGCGTCCGGGGTCCATGGCGGCGCGATCGACCTTGAGGCCGGCGGCAACGTCGTCCTGTCGCCGGGCGCTCTCCTGACGGCGGCGGGGCTTGAGTTCAACAGCGCGGGGGAAGGCGGCTCGGTTTCGCTGGAAACGACCGGCGGCGCCGTGACGATCGCGGCCAAGTCGACGATCGATCTCTCCGTCGCCGCGAACACCGCGGCCAGCGCCTCCATTGGCGACTTTACCGGGACGCTCCATCTCCGGGCCCCGCAAAACCCGGGTTCGACGGACCTGGCGGTCGATGCGCTGGCCGGCAATATCCTGAACGCGAGCAGCATCGTGGCCGAGGGCGGTTTCGCGCAGGACGCCGCCACGGCCGGCGCCGCGTCGATAGACGGTTTCGAAGCGGGCGCGCTTGCAAACGCGACGGCCTTCATGGCGAACGACGCGTCGATCCGGACGCGCCTTCTCGCCCCCAACGCCGGCCTCGCCAATGCGCTCCACGTCCAGCCAGGCGAGGAGATCGACAACTCGCTCGGCGATCTGGTTCTTAACAACGATTGGGACCTTTCAACGTGGCGCTTCGGCCCGGTGAAGGCGGTCGTCGATCAATCGGGGAATCCTCTGTTCAACCGGATGAACAAGCAGATTTATGCCGGGATCGAGCCGGGCGACCTGACGCTTCGCGCCATGGGTTCCATCTTCTTCAACGGAAGCCTTACGGACGGCTTCGGCGACAGCGGGGGCGATATTCCCAGGACTTCTTCCAACCAGCCCGCGCCTTACCAGGAGACGCTCCTGCCGCGCTTTGCGGACGGCTCCGGCCAGATGTCCTGGTCGTATGCCATCACGGCGGGCGCGGATTTCAGCGCCGCGGACCGCCGCGCGGCGGCGCCCCTCTCCAGCCTTGGCGCGGGCGGCGGCTCGGTCGAACTCGGGCGGAATGGGGGCATCAATATAGCGAATCCCTTCGGACCGGACGGGGTGACTTCTTCCGCGCTCGCGGGTTTGTACCAGGTCATCCGCACCGGCGCGGGGTCGATCGATATTTCAGCCGGGCGCGACGTCCAGTTGCTCAACCAGTTCGCGACGATCTACACCGCGGGCGTCCAGGTCGCCAACCCGGCCATGAGCGGCGCGTTCGACCTGCCGTCGCTTAACCCGACCGGCGGACAGGGGAACCTCGGTGCGATCCAGGAAAAACCGGCCTATCCGGCGCAATACAGTCTTGGAGGCGGCGACGTCACGATTGTCGCGCAGGGGAATATCGAGCATTTGACGCAGGATGGAAACGGCAACCTCGTTCCGGATTCCGAGCGCGAACTGCCGATGAACTGGCTGTACCGCCGCGGATACGTCGATCCCGCGACCGGCCAATTCGGCGCGGCCAGGTTCGGCGACGTCGCATCGACCACGTGGTGGATCGATTTCAGCAATTTCTTCGAGGGAGTCGGCGCTCTCGGCGGAGGAGACGTCACTCTCATCGCGGGCCGCGACATCAGCAACGTGGACGCCCTCGTGCCGACCAACGCGCGGATGCCAAAAACGCAAAGCCCCTCCGCGGGCGGCCTGGTGGAACTCGGCGGCGGCGATCTGCTTGTCCGTGCGGGCGGCAATATCGACGGCGGCGTTTATTATGTCGAGCGCGGCCAGGGCGTGCTGGACGCCGGCGACAGCATCGTCACCAACAGCACGCGGTCGCCTTCGCTTACGGACATCACGGGCGACAGCCCGGACGCCGTGCAAACATGGCTCCCCACGACCCTCTTTCTGGGCAAGGGAAGCTTCGACGTGAACGCGGGGGGCAGCGTTCTGCTCGGCCCCGTGGCGAATCCTTTCCTGCTCCCCGAGGGATACAGCAACTCCTTCTGGTACAAGTCCTATTTTTCGACTTATGCGGCAACCGACGCGGTGAACGTCTCGTCGCTGACCGGCGCGATAACCTTCCGGGAAAGCGCCGTCCTGCCAGCCTCCTCCGCGCCGACGGCTCTCCTCCAGGCGTGGATCGAGAACGAACTGCTCCTGACATCGAACGGCGACACCGCCGCGTACTATCAACCCTGGCTCAGGCTTGATGAAACGGATGACACCGCGTTCACCACCGTCGCGACGGTGATGCCGCCCGCCTTGCGCGCGACCGCGTTTTCCGGCGGCGTCAACATCGCGGGCAATATCACGCTGTCGCCGTCGCCGGTCGGGACTTTCGAGATCGCCGCCGCGGGATCGCTCAACGGGTTGCAGCCAAGCGGGCGGGACACCGTCACCAACGACGTGGTGTGGGGTTCCGCCGTTATCAACGTGTCGGACGCGGATCCAAATCGCATCCCCGGCGTCGCGTCACCCTTTGCTTACCAGGCCCTGGTTGGCAACAGCGCCTCCCTCGCCAGCGAGAGCCAGACGGATTTTCTGACCTCTATCGACGTGTTGTTCGCCGAGTCCGGCGCGACCCTGGCCTCCCAGGACACTTTGGATGTCAAGCAAGCCCTGCACGCGCCCGGCGTTCTCCATGCCGGCGATTCGGATCCCGTCCACGTCTATGCGCGCGGCGGAGACATCTCCGGGTTCACCTTGTTTTCGCCCAAAGCCGCGCGGGTCGTGGCGGGCGGGGACGTCAAAGACATCGGATTTTACATTCAGAATGACAATTCCGCCGATGTCAGCGTCGTTGCGGCGGGCGGCGACATCGTCGCGTACGACAGCAATTCGCCGTTGCGCGCGGCGTCGCAGGCCGCGGGGAATGAGGTCTTTGGCGACCCCATGTCCGGCGACATCCAGATCAGCGGGCCGGGGACGCTCGAAGTGCTGGCGGGGCGCAACCTCGACCTTGGGGTGGGGCCAAACAACGGGGATGGCACGGCCGTCGGCGTCAGCAGCATTGGCGACGCTCGAAACCCCTACCTGCCGTTTGCCGGAGCAGCCGTCATCGCCGGAGCCGGGATCGGCCCGTCCTCCTCGCTGGCGGACAGCGATCTCGATTTCCCGAAATTCGTCGCGGCTTTCCTCGGTTCGAGCGGCGGCGGGGAGGCGGCGCGTTACCTTCCGGACCTTGCGGTGTTGATGGGCATGGGAGGCGCCAGCCAGGGAGAGACGCTCCAGGCGTTCAAGAAGCTGGCGCCGGAGAAGCGGGACGCTCTCGTCCTTGACATATTCTATCTCGTCCTCCGCGACGCCGGGCGCGACCACAATGTGCCGGGGAGCGCCGGGTTCAACAACTTCAACGGCGGTTACGCGGCCATCAAGGCGCTCTTCCCGAACGACGCCGGGCCGGGCGACATTTCGCTCACATCGCGCGAGATCAAGACGGAAAGCGGCGGGGACATCAGCCTGTTCGCGCCCGGGGGGCGACTCACGGTCGGCTTCGATCTCGCGGGCAGCCAGCCGGTCGACCAAGGCGTCTTCACCGAGGACGGCGGCAACATCTCCATCTTTACCCGCAATGACGTCACCGTCGGCACCTCGCGCATCTTCACGTTGCGCGGCGGCAATGAAATCATCTGGTCGTCCTTCGGCAACATCGCCGCCGGCGCCTCGTCCAAGACTGTCAAGTCCGCGCCTCCCACCCGCGTGTTGATCGATCCGCAGAGCGCCGATGTGAAGACCGATCTCGCCGGGCTGGCCACCGGCGGCGGCATCGGCGTTCTCGAGACCGTTACCGGCGTCCCGGCGGGCGATGTCGACCTCGTCGCGCCGGTCGGCACAGTGGACGCGGGCGACGCGGGCATCCGCGTTTCCGGCAATCTCAATATCGCGGCGCTTCATATCTTGAACGCGGGCAACATCGTCGTGGGCGGCGCCAGCGCCGGCGTGCCGGCGACGACGGCGGCCGCGCCAAACATCGCGGGCCTGACTGCCGCCTCGAATACGGCGGGCGCGGCGACGAGCGCCGCCGAGACCGCGACGAAGCAAGGCAATCAAACGACGGAACCGCAGGAACTCCCTTCCATCATCACCGTCGAAGTCCTCGGCTACGGCGGGGGGGAGGAGCCGCCATCCGCGCCGCTGCCGTAACGTGATTGTAACTTGAGCGGAGCGGATTTTCTCGAGTACGTTTTTGCGAAATGAATGCGAGTCTCCTCCGGTGGTTCCTCCTGGCGCTCGCGTTCGGGCCGTTGGCGGCGGCCGGCGACTTCGAGCAGGTAAAAGCCTTGGCGGAAAAGGGCGACGCGGACGCGCAAAACGCCGTCGGCAAGGCCTACTTCAACGGAGAGGGCGCGCCGCGAGACTATTTGAAGGCCGCCGAGTTTTTTCGCAAGGCGGCCAGTCAGGGAAACGGAAAGGCGCAGAACAATCTCGGCCTCCTTTACGCCAACGGGCTTGGAGTCGCGAAGGATGAAGCCGAAGCCGTGAAATGGTATCGCGAGGCGGCAGGGCAGGGAGACGCCGGCGCCGAACGCGCGCTGGGCGAACTCTATTACTTTGGCGATGAAGGCGTCGGCAGGGACTATGCGGAAGCCTTCAAATGGCTCAGCAAGGCCGGCGCGCACGGGAACGCCTGGTCCGAAAATGCGCTGGGAGTGATGTTCCAGCACGGTCTCGGAGTGAAACAGGATGAAAAGGAGGCGGTGGAATGGTTCCGCAAAGCCGCGGAGCAGGGGGAGGTCAAGGCGCAGAGCAACCTCGGGCAGATGTACGCCCAAGGGTCGGGCGTGGAACGCGACAAAATGCAGGCCTATGCGTGGTTGAGCATGGCCGCCGGCAAAGGGGAAATAACCGCCCAAAAGTATCTTGCCGATTTACGGCGCTTCCTGACCGACGCCGAAATAGCCCAGGGCAGGCGCATGGCCGCGGAGTACCGCGGGCGCATCCAACGTTCGGGTGAAACCCGCTGATCCGCCGCGCGGCGTGACGGCCGCATGCGGGAAAGCCCTTTTGTTGCTGTTCGCGGCGATTGTCATCTACCTGCCCGCGTTGCGGGGCGATTTCGTGTGGGATGACGGCGTGATGTTGACCCGGAACAAACTCATCGCGGCCGCGGACGGACTTCCGCGAATTTGGTTTGGCACGGAGAGTCCCGACTACTTTCCCGCCACCAGCACTTCGTTTTGGATCGAGTGGCGCCTGTGGAAAACCGATCCGCTCGGTTACCATGCGGTCAACGTCCTGCTGCATGCGGCCAGCGCCGTCCTGCTGTGGAGAATCCTGTCGCGGTTGAACGTGCCCGGCGCCTGGCTGGCGTCCCTCTTCTTCACGCTCCACCCCGTCAACGTCGAGTCCGTCGCGTGGATCGCCGAGCGGAAGAACACCTTGTCCATGTTTTTTTACCTGGCGGCGATCATTCTCTTCTTTCGGCATGAGGCGGACAAGACCGCCCGCGCCTACTGCCTGGCCCTGGGGTTGTTCCTTCTGGCCCTGCTCAGCAAAACCTCCGTGGTGATGCTTCCGGCGGTATTGCTTCTTTGCGCCTGGTGGAAGCGCGGCAAGCTCGAAAGGGGCGACTGGGTGCGGACGGCGCCATTCTTCGCACTCTCGCTTGCGGCGGGCTTGGCGACGATCTGGTTTCAAAACCGCAACGCGATTGCCGGCGCCAGTATCCCGATAGGCGGCTTTTTCCAACGGCTTGCGGTCGCGGGCGCCGCCGTTTGGTTTTATCTGTTCAACGCGCTCGCGCCCTTCAAGCTGAGCTTCGTTTATCCGCGCTGGCGCGTGGACGGAGCCTCGCTGGTATGGCATCTGCCGGGCCTCTCGCTGCTGGGCTTGATTTTGTTCGCCGCGCGCTTTCGCAAAACCTGGGGGCGGGCCGTCCTGTTCGGCCTTGGCTATTTTATTCTCTCCCTCTTTCCCGTGCTCGGGTTTTTCAAGATGTACTATATGCGGTTTTCCCAGGCGGCGGATCAATGGGCGTATATTCCCATGGCGGGCGTCATCGCCCTGGCTGCCGCGGGTTCGGCCGTCCTGGCGCGGCGCGCGAAGCTCTCTGGAAAGCCGCCCGCCGTGTTCGCCGCGGCGGTGCTTGGAATTTTGGCGTGGAACCGCGCGGGACTTTTCAAAAATGACGGAACATTTTGGGGCGATGTCTTGAAAAGGGATCCCGCTTCCTGGGTCGCGCAGGACAATTTCGCCGTATTCCTGATGCGGCAAGGGAAGATCGACGAGGCGTTGCCCCACGCGCAAAAGTCCGTTGAGATAAAACCGGACTACGCCCAGGGACGGGTGAACCTGGGCATCGCGCTGGAAAAGAAGGCGCGCGTGGAGGAAGCGATCCTCGAATTTGAGAAGGCCGTGGAGTTGCAACCCAACTACCCGGACGCGCACTTCAACCTAGGCGTGGCGCTGGATGCGAAAGGGCGCCCGCTCGAAGCCATAGCGCAGTATCGCGAAGCGCTGCGCCGGCGGTCCGAAGACGCGGATACGCACAACGACCTTGCCGTCGCGTTGGAAAAGGTCGGTCGAATCGACGAGGCGATCGCCCACTATAGCAAAGCGGTCGTCCTCAACCCCGGTCTTACCGGAGCGCGCCTGAATCTCGGGTCCGCGCTTTATCGGGAAAACCGCGTGGATGAAGCAATCACCCAGTTTCAGGAGATCCTTAAGCTAAGTCCTGATTCACCCCAGGCGCACAATAACCTGGGCGGCGCGCTTTATGAAAAAGGCCGCCTCGACGAGGCGATAACCCAGTATCGAAGAGCTCTCCGGTTGAAGCCCGATTTCGCCGAGGCCAGGGCCAACCTCGCCGCCTTGCTGGATATAAAAAACCGCGACAGACATTGAAGCATGCGCGGATTCGCCGGGTTATCGACCCGGCTCCTGGTGGTTGGCGCGAATTTGAAGTTCCGAGTAGATTTCGTCGCCCAACGTCGCATGCACCTGGGCGTCCAGATCGGGCTGGGCTTGCTTCCAGCGCGCCAGATACTGCGGATCGCTCGGGTTCTGGTTGGGACCCCCTATCGAGTCGATAAAGCTTCGCCTTATATTTTGCAGCGCGTTCCTCTGGTCGTCCGTCAACTGGACGTCGGGGCCGGGTTCCATGAAGGCCAGCGGCATCGTGGGCGGTTTCTCCGGCGGCACGCTCGCGGCTTGCCCTGCTTCCGCCGGGTTTGCGCTTGAAACAGCCTGCCTGGCGGGCGCGGCATTCTCCTGCGCCGGCGGGAAGAGCGCTGCCAGAAGTTCCGTCTGTTCGCGCCGGAGATTTGGAACCGTCGCGGGGTCGGTTTCAAGTTCGCCGGCCTTCTCGTCGTAGAAATCCGCGATGGCGCCGGTGATGATCGCGCGAATGGTTCTCTCGGGACAGCCGATCGCTCGCAAGTTTCGGATATAGGTCGCATAATCCGCCGACTCAATCTCGTTCCAGCGCAAGGACACGGGCGCATCGACAACCTCCCGAATCGTCGCGGGCGCGGGAGGAACGGCGTCCCGCGGCTGCTTGACCCGGCTCAACCCAGGCCGCGTGACGAAATAGCCAAAGGCCGCTCCGAAGAGAATCGGCCCGGCGAGAATCAAGGATGCGCGGAATTTTGTCATTGCCATTTATCGCCCCCCCCAAACGGAAAACCAGCGCGGGCGTCGCGCCCGCGCTGGTTGTAGTCCGAGTCAGACCGGCTGTTTCCTTATTCGAGCTTGCTGGAGACGATGTTGCCGGATTTATTGCCGCTGCCCCGCGAGACCTGCATGTTAGAGGTGAAGACCTGCGCCGTTCCGCCCGCGCCGCCGATCTTACCGGCGATAGTGTTGCACACGCTTTTTACAGCCGCCGAGGTTTGGGCGCCGGACCGGAAATACATATGTTCGTAGTTCCAGAACGTGTACTGGCCGCTGATGAGGCTCGAAACCGTATTGTAGTTCGTGGCGCTGTTGCCTCCGAGCAGCACGCCGTTGTAGCTAAGCTCGATGGCGCCGCCGGGGAGGGCGGTGTTGTTCGCGTCGCTCAAGCCCAGGTAGCCCACCAGGCATTGCAAGGCGGGGTCCCCGCTGGGAACCGACACGCTTGTGTCGTCACTGCCCAGGGCGCCGGCCAACTGGCCGCCGCTGGGGTATCCGCCGTTGGGCGAAGTGGCGATGAGAACCGGGCTTGCCGTGGTGTTATAGGTGTCATCCGGCCAGGGCTGGACGGAGCTGATCACGCTGCCGGTTCCGGTAATGACAACCGGGCCCGCGGTTCCAGTCATCAAAGGACGGAACTGGCTGACCGACGCCTGCGAGCCGAGACCGGTTTCGGCCAGCGCTGTCAGGCGCGTGCCGGAATCCGGATCGCGGCCCGTCGCGTAAACCGAAGTCGCCGTATCCGTTGAGCTTCCCGAAAACATCGACAATGGGACGAACCCCTCGCCTCCGAAGAGGGCCCTGACCAATTGAGAGGTGATATTGGTGAAGTGACCGCTCGCGCCTTTGGTGGCCACCCACTTGAAGGGCACGATGCCGACAGGAGAGCCCGTGGCCTCCGAAAGGGAGGGGTAAAGCGTGCCCTGGTAATTTCCGTTGAAATACGACGAGCCTTGCTCCGTATCCGACATGCAGGCGTCCGGAATCTCCAGGTCGCTGGGATTTCCCGCCTTGGTGGGGTCCGCAGCGCCGCTCGTCCCGGAGCCGTTGCTCACCGCGGTGGAAGTCGGCAGGAACGAGATGGTCTGTTTGGCCGAAACCGTTCCAATACCGCCTTCGGAGCCCGTCCACGTCGTCTGGATGACGACGGATGTTCCGCTGATGGTCCCGAAGAAGATCGCGGAGCCCGCGCTCGAGAACGTGCTTCCCGTGAACCCGAACGACCCGGAAGTCAAGGTCGCGCCATCGGTGCTGCCAAGAGCCTTCAGGATCGCCGCATGAGTCGGGCCGCGGTAAGCCGTGGAACCGACGATGCGAACGGTTGTTTGTGCATTGGCCACGCCTGCCAGGATTGCGAGGGCGAACAAGCCCGCCGCGAATTTTTTGAATGTATTCATGATATTATTATAGTTGAACTAGGATGTTTGTTTTTTGAATTTAGGCATTAGCCAAACCGGAGCGGCGCCGGGCGAGGAACACAACGGTTCCACCAGCCAGGATCAGCGACATCCATGTCGAAGGTTCCGGAACAGCGGCGGCCGCGGTTGTGAAGGTTAGCGTGCCGTTGGAATTGAGCGTAAAGTCACCGAGCGCCTGCCCGGAGCCGACGCCAGTGGCCAGCCTGTCGAATTCCAGGGTGTCATTGGTCTGGGCTTCGTCGCCCAGGAGGTTCGGCTGCAACTTCGTTGCATAGCTGTTTGAGTTGCCGCTTGCCTGAACAAACCCGAGGCTGCTATTCGCCGTGGAGGCGCTGCCCTGGTAATCGTTTTGCGCCATGGCCTTGATGTCGTTGATGTAAGGGCTCTGCGATCCGCCGCTGCCCCTTTGCAACGTCGTCCCCCCCGAATTGAGGGTAAGGGCGCTGTTATTATTGGTTATGTTGGCCCCGGCATACGCGGTATTGGCGGGATCGGAACCGTTCGTGGCAAGATTGCCGGCGGCTACGGTCCATAGGACGGCGGTGCCGCCGTTGCCCGTGCTGTCAAGGGCGGTGTACCAGTCTGATCCGTACGTGTTGATGAGGTCCTGTCCGACGTTGCCATACTTGCCGCCGAGCGAGGTGGAGCTCAGCGTGAAGCTGGTGTTGAAGTTAAAATTCAAAACATTTCCGAGGTCCAGGATGTAGTCGCTGGCGGTGTTTGCTCCGCCCGATGTCTGGCGGAATGTCAGGAAGAGATCGCCGTTGCCGTACGTCGGCGTCGTCGCGGCCTTCGCCTGTCCTATCGCTCCAATCCCGGCAATCGCCAGGATGGTATGGGTGACTAGTTTAGTGAGTTTCATGCTCTTGATTTGTGCTGTGAATTGTCTTTTGCGGGTTGGTTGGAGAAGCTAAGGAGATCGGTTCTGCCAATCCCCTCTCAACTCGCGAACACTTTAGAAGTTCAACTCGAATAGCGGCAAAAGCTTTATTGTTACATTCCTGTGTCATCCCCGGAGCCCATGATACCTGTTTCGTTGTAGAGGCGGCTGTGCCAGCCGCCTGGAACGGAGGCGACGCCAAAGCGCCAGGCTAGGCGGTTGTGCCAGCCGCCTCTACAACCTTTCCACCCAGATGCTTTACTCCCATTACCGGGAGGTAATCAAAAACCAATCCGGTGGACGCTTATTGGCAACTCTCCCCCAAAACCGAGCGGTAAAGTCGCTTGAAAAAAAGCGTCTGGCAGCGTAGCTTCGCAGCATGAATGCCCTGGAAATTATCGATGAAATCAAACACCTGCCGCCCGGCGAACAGGCGCGGGTGCTGCGTTTCGTCCGTGCGCTGGATGATGGGCGGCAATGGACCGGGCAGGAGTTGCACGAGGCCGCCTGGATGCTGGCCGCCGAGAATGATCCGGGCAAGGCGCAGGATTTGAAAGAACGGATCGTGGCGGGTTTGTTCTCCAGAACGTTCCGCTGCGGTCAAGGAAGAATCCGGCATAACTCGCTGCGCTCGGCCTTCGGCACTTATTCCGGTTCTTCCTTGACCTCCGCTGCACGTTCCGGCAGAGGCGCTTATCACTTTTCCGAGGGAAAGTGCTTTTTTACGAAAGCCTTCAAAAAGGCGACCTCGTCTGCGGGACGAGTCCAGTTCGCTTCCTGTCCAAGTGCCTCCAAATTGATCTTGACCGGGGCATAATGTGGTCTCTGGCGGAGGTTTCACGGGCCAGAAGTGTTGTTGGCTGAAGAAGACAGTTCCAGGAGTGCTTTTTTAACAGCTATAAAGTCAGTATCCACCTTTCCTTTTAGCTTATCCGAGACTAAATCAATCCCCTCAAGCGTCAATTTAATAATAAGCGTCCTCAACTGTTCGTCCGGACAATCCAGCGTCGCTCTAGTCATCGGAATCTTAACACTAATCGACTTCTCCTTTTTAGAGTAGCGACCGATCCTCATCTTTTGGTCCAATCTCAATGAAAGATCGCTCTCTACTATAAGGTGGATAAGTATCAAATCTAAATCGCGTCCCAAACTTTTCCCTTTAAGCCCTTCTTTAAAAAGAGTTGCAAGTCCGCGATCACTCCATAATACAGGACACACTTTATCTCCGCCTGCACGATCTGCTTTTAAGAAATATCCGACCACCGTAAATTAAGCGGCCCCTGGCCATTGAGAAATTAACTGCGTCTCTTGTTGTCGCATCTCATATCGAGAACCAGTTGCTTCCTATAACACGAACCGGCGGCTTCTCGTCAGTCTTTCGTTCCTAGTATTGCCTGACCCTTCGCGCCTAGACCGTTGCGAAATATCGGCCTGTAATAGATGCCTCTAAACCCCTCTCCAATCATTGAATGGCATGTCGAAGGTCCTACAATAAGTAGAGGATGCTTTTCATTCCCACTGCCAAACAGTATGTCAGTAGCGTAGAATGCCTTTTCAAGAAATTTGGGATCGTCCATTAAAAACACCGGCTCTGCACCCGCAACTGAATAATACCGGTTACATACGTTACAATAACCATCGAACCTTGTTTTTCGCTTTTCTGCGTCGAACGCAACCACCCGAGTGACCGAAAAAGCGTAAAAATGAGGCTCGCTCGGCAATTCATAGAAACAAAGCGAATCGTATTCTGAACGCTCGCAGAATATTTTGAACTTATCCGATACGATGCAGCGTCCATCATTAGGTATATGAGAAATCAAATATTTGTTTATTCACTCTGAATTGCGGATTTACCGCATCAAAATCAAATAGGCAACCGCATTCTTCGCAAGCGGAGCCTTCGGGTGGAGAACGAAACATATAACTATCGTTGTCTTCTCCGGATAGTTTATAACCGATGATGTCAGAATTCACATTCACAAGGCTTAATAATTCGGCGGAGATGGCTTGTGTACGCATACGTACGACTATCGAAGGTACGGATGCTGAGCAAAAAAATCCAAGGCAGCATTAGGATATTGTGCTCCGGGTCCATTGTAAAAGGTCTGCAAAGCATCCAAGCGTTCATCACGGGAGAAATTATCGCGAATATCCGCGCCAGTATTTGCGCTAGTAGCGCCTCATATTATTACCAAAGTCATCCTTAATCTGAGAAAGAAATTCATTCAAATCAAGGTGCAACTGAATATGCTCGCATTTAGGCATTGTTGTTGTGGGTTGATTCGGGTTTCCACCAAGGAATTTAGGGTCGGAATGGTGCTCTTGAGTTGCCTCCTCCTCCGGAGTCTTCATTATCTCGTTAGCATCGACTGGAAACTCCATGCCGTTAGACGCAGGTGAAAGTCCGAGCGCATTCATTATTAGGTCGATCTCCTCCTCAGCACCAGACTCTGTGATATCTTCACCCTCTAGGCCAAAACGGTCGACCCTAGCGATGGGAGAATTTCTTACATACGCATAGAGATTAATCCCATCGACCTCGCCAATCGGATCGCGGCTCAGCCACCGACCTTCGCTAGGATCATAGACAGCCGAGGCGTGCCGCAAGCTCGTAAGCATCAGGACTGTGACGAATAGAAGAATTCCGAGTTTATATCGCATACTATCTCCCACTAAGTTGATTGATACGGTTAAGCAGTTCAATTTCCTCTCTTGGATCCATACGGCGCGGATCGTGTAAAAAGGCAGGGTCCGTTTCGACCGGTGTCAATCCGATTTCCTCCGGTGCTATTTGGCGTGCGGCGTACGCAAGGTATGGGTGGTAGTTGGGGCCTTGCGGCCAAAGGCGAATCGCATCGGCAAAAGCTACCAAAGCGTCCGTCAACTTGTGATGATAAAGCAGCGCGCCCCCTCGGGTTGCCAGGAATGCCGATAATTCTTGCGCAGGCGTCAGCGAGGCCAGGTACCGCCCCGATTTGATCTCCTGATCGGTGACCGCATCAGGCCATTTTTTAAAATCAGCGTCTGTTCGGATAGTGAAGCCGTGTGTGCCTTCAATATCCACATACCC
>Ga0070731_10001024_pt1 | contig 31188 bp, 30 predicted proteins | sample Coa_R1_2_FD_66448 | JGI IMG/M metagenome (GOLD analysis project Ga0070731, IMG submission 66448) | Surface soil microbial communities from Centralia Pennsylvania, which are recovering from an underground coalmine fire - Coalmine... | ecosystem: Environmental > Terrestrial > Soil > Unclassified ... | reverse complement strand
TCTTCCTCTCCTATATATGAAATATCTTTTATAAATCTCCAATCTTTTTTAACATTATATTTATTATTTCCAAAGGGAATTGCGACAATTTTATCATTAATTTTCAAATTTTTTAATCTTTTCCATTCATAACCAATAACATTAACATATGTGTAGCAATTTCCTATTCTATCTTCATTTTCCTTCGTATTTAAAGTTAAAAACAAATGATTTTCTGTAGCTTTTATATAATTAATATCGTGCGCAAATGTTAATTTATAGACGGATTGTATTCCATTAGAAATTAATTTTCCTTTTTCATAATGAATATTTATATTTAAATCTATATCATTGTCAAAATATGATAAAATATCTTCATTATTACAATCTGCAATATTTTTAATCCCATTTTTAGTGTTTATTTTCGTATCACCTGTTAAACATACTGCAATTTCATTTGGCGAAACATACTCGACGATTTCCGAGCATAAATTCGAGGACTTTATTGTACCTAAATTTTGTTGGTTTGATTTTTTATTACAAGCATCTTTATACATCATATAAGGAGTTCCTGTCTCAATTTGACTAATAATAATTTTATCCCATAATTCTCGAGCTTTTATTATTTTTCTCGACTTTTTTGAGATTTCATAAAAAATATATAATTTTTCAAATTCTTCTCCGTAACAATCTGATAATCCTTTGCATTCATTGGGACAAAATAGCGACCATTCTTCATTATTTTCTACTCTTTTCATAAATAGATCACAGATCCATAAACCATAAAATAAATCGCGACACCTCATCTCTTCTTTTCCATGATTTTTTTTTAATTCAAGAAAATCTTCAATATCAAAATGCCAAGGTTCTAGGTAAATGGCAAATGAACCTTTTCTTTTTCCTCCTCCTTGGTCAACATAACGTGAAGTGTCATTAAAAACTTTAAGCATGGGAATAATTCCGCTAGATGACCCATTAGTCCCTCTTATATAAGAATCACGAGCTCTAATATTATGACAACTTAGTCCTATTCCTCCTGCATATTTTGATATTAAAGCGCATTGTTTAAGAGTAGAATAAATTCCATCTATAGAATCATTTTGCATTTGTAATAAAAAGCAACTTGCTAATTGAGCTAAATTTGTTCCAGCGTTATATAATGTAGGTGTTGCGTGAGTATAAAATTTTCTAGACATTAAATCATAAGTTTCTAAAACTTCATTGATATTGCAGTTAGCACTGCTATCAGCATGAATTCCTATAGCTACCCTCATTAGCATTTGTTGTGGCCTTTCGACTACTTTTTTATCTATTTTAATCAGGTAAGATTTTTCTAAAGTTTTAAAACCAAAAAAATCATAATCAAAATCTCTCTCATAATTTATCGCATTATTTATTTCTTTGTTATATTTTTGAGCAATTTTATATACATTTTCGGATATAAGAGGGCATTTCATATTATTTATCGGATTAATATTATTTAACAAAATTTCACATAATTTTTCATAATTATTGCAAGTCTCTTTGTGTAAATTCGATATAACTAATCTCGAGGCCAAACAATCATATTCAGGATGAATCGTACTCATATAAGCCGCTGTTTCTGCTGCTAAATTATCTAATTGTTGCGTTGTAACGCCTGGAAATATTCCTGCTACGGTTTTTTGCGCTATTAAAATATAATCTACATTTAATAAAGGAGGATTTTTCTGTGTTAATTTTAAAATTCTTTCTGTTATTTTATCAAAAGATACCGATTCTTGCTTTCCATCTCTTTTTATTACGTACATTTCGCTTTATTAAAAATAATATTTATCTATTTTTCTTTTTTATTTTAAAAACTTTTAAGTTTTTAAAAATCATTTTTAATTTTAAAAAATGATTTACATTTAAAATTTTCATCCAATTTACATAAAAATATTTTAAGAAAAATTTGAGTGAAGAAAAATGTTGAAAAATTACAGGGCGGCTATACGTAATACTCTTGAAACAAAATTCGATAAAAAACTTGCAAATAATTTAGAAAATTTAATATACATAATGTGTGTAGATCTATCGAAAATATATGATGAACCAATAACAAAAATTTATAAAAAACATTCATACGAAAAAGTAGGTCAATTAATGATATCTGATCAAGAAAAAATAACAGAAATAAAATCGGATATAAAAAATAAAATTTTAGGAAAAGAGAGTGCGGTATATTCTAAATTTCATGAGAAAGAAAGACAAGAAATTAAAGAACAGATTGTGGGATTAGAAATTGTTAAAGGAGCCTTTACATGCAAAGATATTAAGTGTAGATCCGATGAATGTTATTATTATCAAAGCCAAACAAGATCGATGGATGAATCAGCGACGACCTATGTGATTTGCAGAAAATGCGGAAAGAAATTTCATTTTAATTAACAAAAATTCAAACCGAAGGTTTGAATTTTGTTGAACTCGCGTTTAAACTTTAGTTTTGATTTTTTTGCTTGCAAAAAAATATAAAAATTAAAACAAAAGTTTTGATTTTTGTTAATTAAAACTTTTGTTTTGATTTTTTGCTAAATCAAATAAAAATAAAAATAATTTGCATAATATAAATAATTATAAAATATTATGAATTGTCATTCTTCAGATGGTAAACCAAAATGTAAAGATAAATATTGTGATATTAAAGGAGGTAAAAAAAAAGATTTGCCGATCTGTATAAGAAAAACAAAATCTGGCACCCCTTGGAAAACTAAGTTAAATACAGAATTAGGAAAAAATTATTACGTTAATGAAAAATACGGATTAGTAGGTTCTAAAAAAGATGTTAAGGATTATATAAAAAAATTGCTTGAAAAAAAGAAAGAAAAAATCGATAAAAAGAAAAAATCTCCAAAAAAGAAAAATGAAGAAAAAAAAGAAAAATCAAAGAAAAAAGTGAATAAAATCTCTCCCATAAAAATGAGTATAGACGTAAATTTGGGGAAAAAAAAAGTTAAAGAACTTGAAAAAATATTAAAAAAATTAGGAAGTTCGAAAGAAGATATAATACCCGCTAGAAAGACTGGAAAAGTTCTTAAATCTGATATTATTTTTAAGATTATCGATATCCAATCTCGAAAATCTAAAAAAACGTCTATTGAGATTGAAAAAAAAAGTAAAAAGGATAAATCTCCTAAAAAAAGTAAAAAAGAAGAAAAAACTGAAAAAAAGACTATCGTCTCTCCTCCAAAAAAAGAAAAAAGTAAAAAAAAAGTTACATTTGCAGAGGAATTAGAGGAGATTATTCAATCTCCTAAAAAGAAAAAAATTCCCGAAGAGATTGAAATTGAGATTAAACCTACTTCAGGTAAATCTTACCTAAAAAGGGGAAAATATAAATTATTATATAAATTAAAATCTGGTAAAGAATCTAAAACTAAAAAATCTTGTGTAGACAAAGATTCAAAAAGTTGTGGCGCGGCTTCGCTGTGTAATATTTTAACAGGAAATTGTATCTCTGATAATTTAAAAAATACACGAGAAAAATATATATTAAGTATCGGCGATAAAAAATATGTTGGCGATAATAATTCTGTTAAAGAATTACAAAAAACTATAGGTGGAGATATTAAATTTATCGGAACAGATATTTTAGAGAGTTCTTATCCATCAAAGAAAAATAAAATAAATATTCAGGAAAGAATAAGTAAATTGGTGAGTAAATCCCAAGAAAAAGAAAATATTGCCGCTTTAACAAAAAAATTAAAAAAATTAACAGGTAAAAAATCTCCCAAAAAAATAACGGAATTAAAATCACCAATTAAGAAAAAAATAACAGAATCAAAATCGCCGATCAAGAGAAAAATAACTGCAAAATCCATATCCATTGAAGATCCTCGTAAAATTATGTTAGATTTTGAGCTTTAAATTTATTTAAGCGATTTTTCATATTTATAAAATAAATATGAAATATTGAACGTATTATTTTATTTTCAAAATAAATGTAATTAATAAAAAAATATATATTTTTCATAAATTTTATTTTTATTTGATTTTTTTTAACTTAAAAAATTATAAAAATTATTATTTTATTTTTTTTTAATATGAATAAAGTAAAATAATAAAATTAATTATAAAATGTCTGGCATTAGCAATCAAGATTCAGTTGTAAAAGACACGATTGTGGCGACAACAAGATTCGTAGTACCGATTGGAACAAATCTTTTAGTTGTAGGAACTCAGAGTCATATTCCTCAAACAGGAGCTTTAGCTTTCGATACAACCACTGGTCAACTTATGTATGGTAACGCTGCGAACCCTCCTGTCTGGGTCCCAGTTTAAGTTTTTTAAGAAAAGTTTAGACTTTTAAATTACATTTAATTTAACAATTAAAATAAAAAATATTTTTCACATTTCTAAATGTGAAAAATAAATGAAATTTAAATAAATATTTTTCACATTTCTAAATGTGAAAAATAAATGAAATTTAAATAAATATTTTTCACATTTAGAAATGTGAAAAATAAATGAAATTTAATTATTTTGCTAAAGGTAAAATAAAATTAAAATTTTTGGAAAATATAAAATCCTATTTTTATGCATTTTTTTATCATTATAGTTGCAATAATAATTGTCATTATATTATATTTTTTATTTAGGAAAAAAACAAAAGAAAATATGCCGATAACTATAGGTATGTTGGCACCTCAATATAAATTTTATGATCGTTGTATAAATGATTGTTATCGCGATTTAACAGGAGATTCGGCTCCTGGACAATTTTTATGGTTTTGTACAGATAAATGTCAAGATAAAGCGATGATGAGGGCTGAATTAGGGATAAAAGATTTAGAAGATACAGATTATGCTTCGGATAATTACAAAAATGCGCCAAAAAATGCACCAGCCGTTAAATTACAAAATTTAAATGAAGAATATAGAAGGCATACCGAATGTGATCTATCAGAACCTAAATCTATTCACGGAAGCATGGTCGATAATACATTATCTAAAGACGTTTGTGCAACGGCCGGAGATTTAGAAACTTGTTATTGTTTAAAAGAGATTAAGGCATTTTGCAGAGAACAATACTGTCCATTTTCAGCAAATACAAATGATTGCATGCACGATTGTTTAAAGGTAAGATCTGTAGGCTGTTTAGCGGGATTAAAATCAGGTTGGAAATTTTCTTAAATTTTAAATCTTTATATTTTATTTCTGCACCCAAAAAGGGTGGAGAAACACTTTTATCGATTTCACATTTTTAAATTTCCAACTTATTTAATTGTTTTTTTAATTCTATATTGTTTTTAAATGTGAAATTATATTTATTTTCTGTAATTACCTCAAAAAATCCATTTCCTTTGCTGTAATTTTGCAACATAGATTTCAGATAATATTTAAATTTCTTTTTTGTAAGAATTATTTCCGCCTCGTCAAATGCATTGTCATTAATATAATTCATCGATACTTCGAGCATATATGTACCTCCATACTTATTCAATTCAAATTGTATGTTTTCAATATCGGAAATTATTACATCCAAATTTTGGAGTTCTGTCTGAATATAAGGGTCTAAAAGTTGATTAATGTTGATGAAAAATCGACTGTCGCTTGTTTTTTCAAATAATTTCATTAATTTAAAAGCATCAATTTCAGTATTTTCTGAAGAAAGTTTAGATTTTGATTCCATCATTTTTGTAAGAAAGAGTCGAACAAAAAAATAAAAATTTCAAAAAAATATCTCAATTTTTATTTTTTATTAAAATTTTCATCATTTTTATACTATTTTATAGTATAAAAATTTTATTTTATTTATTTTTTAACACGATTCTTTATATAGATTTTCAATAAATTTATCCGTTTGTTTGAAAATAAATTGGTATTCGTCTTTACTATTCATTCTTCCGGCGGTATAATAAATACTTTCGCAAAATCCCTCTTCTGATTTAATACATCGTCCCTCTGTTTGTTCTTCCCCTTTACAGATAACTATCGCTACATCATAGGCTTTTAGTTTTTCGCAATAAATTTTATTAGATTTGTAAAAAAATGGTGAAATTTCATATCTTTTATTAATATTTATCATATATATAGATATTTGTAAAGTATCTGATAATAATTCCAATAACGACACGTCTCCGAGCTCTATTTTTGTATCCAATAATTTCAATTTAAAATCAATAAAAGCGGCTTCTAATGCGTCCTCTTTTGATGAGGTTTTATTAAAAAATGATGAAGCCATTCTTTTTGCCAATTCGCCATCATGCAATTTTTGAAAAGTTTCCATAGTTAAATTATTAGCCAAACTTTTACGTAAATTATCTGCATATTTTATTTTTTCTTCTGATTTTAATACTCTATATTTATCATCTACAGCTTCTAAAATAGCATGTATAAAACTTCCACCAGAGCTAGTTACACGTTTTATTATTAAATTTTCTTCGAATTTGTTCGGTATGTTTTGTATATCATCGACATTTTTTGGGATACTAACATATTCTTGCATTTTTTTGCGTTGAAAACAAAATGTTCTATTAAGTTTTGACCATTCTTGTGCCTCTGAAGATAAAAATTTTGTATTCGGTCCATCTATAAAATCTGTCTCAAGTAATTCAAATCCCATTTCGTTCATTTTCTTTTCAAAAATTTCGAAAATAAATAACCATTCTTTTTGATCTTTTACCATGCTAGTTGGATCATTAATACTAATCTCAATTTCATTTATTTCATCATCTTTATCACTATAGGCTCTAGTAATATCGAAAAAACTAGCTTGTTCTATGCTAAATGCAGAATTTTTAATAGTTACAATATCTTCTTTTTCTAACGGAGAGGTCTCTTTGTCGTTTAAAATATTTTGTATACGATTAGTTATTTTGGTTCTATCAGATAGATTATTTTCTAGTTGCTCTTTTCTTTTAATTAAAGGCATTTTTAATTCTGGTTTTGTGATTAAACTTATTTGTTCATTTAAAAGTCTAATATCATCACTATCTTTTTTATTTAATCGAGATAATTCTTCATATTTTTCTTTCAATTCACGTCGAGATACAAAAATATTTTTTTCAGGAACGAAAATGTCTTTTTCTAATTCTAACATTTTTATTTTTTCTTCATATTTTTCTAAATTATCCTTGTTTTTCACGGAATATTGATATTTTTCTTTTATTTTATTTAATTTGATTTTTAATTGTTCACTCTCTTTTTCATATTCTATTAATTTTTCGTTTAATTCTGCAATCTTACTTTTTTTAGTTGTATTTGAGAGATTATTTTTAGCTTTAAATGACAATTCCCCAAGCTCTGAAATTCTTTGTTGAATGTTACTAATTTTTGATTCATTTTTTACATCTATACCGCTGATAATTTTTGAGATTTGTTCATTTAATTTTTCAATATCTTTATTTATTTGTTTTAACGACCTTGACTTGTCTTTTCTCTCTTTATTTATTAAATTAAATACGCTTTTTCCATCCATCACAGCTCCGATAAAAAATCCACCTTCTGGAATAATATCTAAAGTTTCCAATAATCCGTTATATTTTTCTGCATCTTCCCCGAAAAAAGTTAAAGAGAAAAAGCTAACAATCGCGCTAAGTTTTGAAATATCCGCGCCTATTCTCTCTTTTATTTTTTCAGTATTTTCAGCACCGAATGATAATAATTCAACATCCGGCATTTCATCACCGAATTTTTCTTGATCCTCTTTTAATCTCTTTACCAATTCTTTTGAATTTTTATTGTTAGGTTCGATAGCATAGACTCTATTTAATCTTAATTCTCTCCATTTTTTCAAATCTCCCCCTCTTCCAGAGCCTATATCTATGATTATATTATCGGGTTTTAAATATTTTTCGAGTTGAAAATTTTTAACTTTATTATGAACTTTTCGCATAATTACTAAATCTTCTCCAGCTATAGTCGATAATTCAACAGGTTCATGAATAGATTTCCAAACTCCCATCGCCGTACCGTAATTATTCGGATAACTTCTATCATCTCTTAATTTTATTGGAGTAAAATTATTTATTTTTTTATCCCAAAGACACTCAACAATAGCTCCGCTCCATTTTAGGTAATTATCTTTAGGTTTAAAAATTAAAACTCCATTATAGGATTTATATTCATCCGGTCTAAAAATCTCATAATCCTGTTTATTTTTTACGTTAAGAAAAAATGCTCGATTATAATTTTCGTTTGTAATTTCAGGAAATTCTTTATTTCCAATATCTTCTTTTGTAACGGGAAAAAATTCAAAATCGATAGTTAATTGATTTACAGGTTTCCATTTAAAAGTGTCATCATTTTTATAGAAACCAGAGGGTTGAATAATTAAACCGTCCACACTTTCGGGATCTTTTTGTTTTTTTCGTTCATATTCTGTAATACTATCACGAATACGTTTATAAATATTTCCTTCGGTATAAAAATGTTTAAGCTCAACTTTTCCATAAAATGGCTCGATAATTTCTTCATCTAAAATCTCTTTAACAATCTCTAATCTATTCAAAAATTTCTTATTTCTAACGTCGTTTCCTTTATAAAATAAAATATCAAAAACAGAAAAATTATAAATTTCTGGATTTACTCCTTTAAATTTACTAATTTCAAGTTCGCCATCCAGATATGTTCCATCATATTTATCATCGATAACAGTACCGAATTTGGCGATGGTAAAAGGAGGCATAATTAACCAACAAGTATTATTTAATATCAACAAAAACATTCTTTTTCCATTTAATTTAACGGTAGGATAGGAATTGCCAAATGAAAATTCCATTTTTTCATTTTTTTTATCATTTCCTTTTACTTTTTGAGGTTGCAAATCTCCTAACGTAATATTTTTAGGTTTATTCCAATAAGTGACGTCATATAAACGATATTTATCGCTATTTTTCCACTTTTCAGATTCGAAACGAAATAAATTATTATGAAGTTTAACTATATACTCTCGTTCACTTAAATAAAAAATTGGTTCCCATTGTTCAGTAGATAAATTTGCGACTAATCCGTGGTAAATGTAATTAATTATATTAGCAAATTTTTCTCCAATATTTGAAAGTTTTCCTTTTAAAAGACTATTATCAATCTCAATTTCCACCTCATATCTTGTATTTGTATATTTTATATTTTCTATATTATTTACCCACTCAATTACTGATTCTTCAACGACTGTCAACTCAATAATAAATCCAAAAAAAGCATTATTTTTTGTGGTTTGAAACGAAATTCTTCTACGTTTTCTACGTAAAATAGGTCTCCATTTACCTACTGAATATTCGGGTATTGTCTGTTCCTTCGAAGCGGTTATTCTAACTCCGATCTCTGGAAATGTTATAAAATTATCCTTATCACGAATCTTAATTTCAAATTCTTTTTTAGAAGGATTTTCAAGGGTATAATGACATCGAATATTATCGGGCATATTTTCAGTAACATCTTCAGTCTCTTTTTTATTAAAAATTTCGTTGTGTTCTAGAAAAGTTATTAAGTTAACAAAATCGGGGTGACTTTTTATACCAGGAAAAAAACTGTTTTCAAATACGCCAAAAGAAGCCTCAATTTCTATATGAGTTCCGAAAAGAAAACTTTTGACAAATTTTTCAATAAGATTTATTTTTGGAGAAACAACGTTTTGTTCGACATTTGGGTAAGGAAATCTCTCCGAAAGTGGTTTTTTATATTTTTTTATTTCAGGTTCTATTTCCGTAGTTTCAACAGAGACGTTTCTTGTGCTCATTTTAGCCATTATAGCTTCAAATATTTTATCTTGATTTTTCTTTGCGATAACTTTTGAAGTTACTGGTAATATTACGCTAGTTTCAGATTTTTCAATTCCTAATTCTTCAAATATTTTTTCTTGTTTTTCTTTTGCCGTAATTTTTGAAGGGATAATTGTAACAATTTCAATCGGTTCTTTTTCTATTAATTTTATTTTTTTTTCATCCTCTTCTAACGCCTCTTGAAATTCTTTATTTTTTTGAGTAGCGGTTTTTTTTCTCCATTTTTCTAACATTTGTTTCTCTGTTAAATTTTCCTCTTTTTTCTTTTTCTCTTTTTTCTTTGATTGAATTTTAGATTTTGAAGCCAAAGATTTAGCTTTAGTAGTGGCAACAGGTTTTTTATTTTTTTTAGTCTTTTCTTCAAACATTTTTTGAGATCACTCAAAAATTAAAATAATTTTTGCATTTTTTTTTCACTTTTTGAAAATATTATTATATAATACAAACGATAAACTTAATATAAGTCAATATATTATAAACTTTATAAAAAAATTCTTGAAAAAAAAATTATTTTTTTGCGTATATAAAATGCAAGAAAATAAAATGAGAAAAACTAAAAATAATAAAATTTTTATGTAAAATGTAAGAAAATAAAATGAGAAAAACTAAATTATTTATTTTTAAAATAAATATTTATTTTAAAAATTTATACCTCTTTTGTTTTGAAAAGTCTTAATTTTTTTATAAAGTTAAAATTTTTTGAAATAAATAAATTTTTATTTTAATAAAAATTATTTTTAAGATTAAAAATCTCAAAAATAAAATGTAATTTAATAAATAATAACAAATTATAAAACATATAATTTTAATCAAATGAAAAATCAAAAACTTATATTAGTAATCGTAGGTATCATAATCATAGGATGTGTGTTATATTATATGTGTGGAAAAAAATCAACAAAAGAGGGATATAATATGCAAACATACAATACTACTGGCAGCATGCAACATTTAGGAGCGATAATTCCCGATGGTGTTGTGGGAAGTTATGAACTTGTAGGCAGTGAAAACAGAGTTCCCTCATTAGAAGATACGGTTCCTGCGATTGATTTTGCGAGTTTAGTAGATTCAGGTGATCAATTAGTTCAAGCGCCAGAAATTGCCAGTGAAAGACGACCTTTTGAAAGATTACAAAGTTTATCTGATTCTTATTTTCCCACTGTTGCAAGCAAAGCTTTACCGTTTTCACAAGCGGCAGCAAAACCTTTAACTTTTTTTCATGCTGTAAATCTTCCCAGAGTAAATTTAAAAGGGAAATTATATGAAATGAACCTGTCAGAAGCCGTCAGAGGAACTCTGCCAATCAACTATGACCCGAATATTTCAGTCGTAAGCGCGTCACAATATACGGTTTCCGATTCTTTCAATGCGGGTTACATGACTTCTGCGTTTAATTCTCTGCATAATAAGCTGACTGGAGGTTATAAAAATTTACCTGTATACATAGCGGGAGCCGGCCAGGCGCAAGGCGTAGGGGGCAATACAATTGAAGCTATATACGATTCTTAAACGTAAATTAATTTTAGATAATATTTCAAAAATTTTTGTTTTATTTATTAAAAAATAAACCTATTTTAATAAGTTAAAAATAACATTTTTTTTCTCACATTTTTTAATGTAAGAAAATTTTAAAATTATTTTATAAATAAAATAAATATTCAATCTTAAGGCCAAACTCATTCCAACAATCTTCGGTTAAATTTAAATATTCATTAACTTTATCCAACAATATATTTTTATCACTATTTTTGTTATCAGGATTATACCTAATAAAAATACACGGCAATCCCAAATTTGCTATAATATCATACATTCTTTTTTCTTCGCATTTATACGAAGAAGATCTGTGTTGATATTCATCAATTTCAATTATCAAATTATACCAACCACAATCAAACAATACATCGGGAAATATTCGGGAACCAGTGCATATATCTCCCACAGATTTGTTATGAATAAATTCTTGATCTGGCAATTTTTCTCTTAAAAATGTTACAACTTCCATTTCTTTTGTTTTTAAAAATAATTTATTATCCTTAATTGGTTTACAATAAGCGCATAGCTGCCCATGAGATCTCCAAAGCAAACAAGAAGGACATCTCCAACAATATGGGCAACCTTGACCTTTCATATGGCCTTGAGGTGTTTGTAAAAAAAATCCATGATCTGGACATTTAATGCAAACTTTTATCTTTATACCCTCATATTTAACTTTTGAGTAATCGTATTTATTTTCATGTTTTTCTTTAGATCTTTCTATAAATTCTTCGATAGTTAATTTTGTTGCATCGAATCCACATTGTCTACATCCATTTCCATTTAAATGTGCTGTAGCGATTTGTTCAAATTCATGGTGCTTAGGGCAAATTATTTTTACTTTTTCTTGAGAACCAATATAATTAACAAGAGAATAATCATAATAATTATTATGCTTTTCATTTGATCTAATAATAAATTCTTCTGTTGTAAGTTTTCTATTTTTAGCGCATATATTACAATTACTTTCTGATAAATGATCGGTTGGTATTTGTTCGAAATATCCGTTGTGATTTTTACAAAAAATCTTTACTTTTGTTTTATTATTTTTATAATCAACTTTTGAATAATCATATTTATCTCCATGTTTTTTAATTGCTTTTTCTATAAATTCTTCTGTTGTTGATTGTTTTCTCCCTCCACAATCAGGACACCCTGACTTATTTAAATGGCAATTTGGGGTTTGTAAAAATTCTTTATGGATTTTACAAATAATGATAACTTTTTGTCTAGCACTTACATAATCAACTTTTGAATAATCATATATAGATTCACCATTTTCATCTTTATGTTTTATTCTTGCTTTTTCAATAAATTTTTCTGTATTACTTAGCAAGGCTTTACCAGATCTTTCATGACCACATTTAGGACACCCTTTTTCATCCAAATGAGCGTCAGGAGTTTGCCAAAAATTATTATGTTTTGGGCATATAATCTCAACTTCAATTTTTGCTGAAACATAATTTACTAAAGAATAATCATACTTATCATTATGAACACATTCCGCTTCCGCGATAAATGTTTCTGTATTCGATTTTTGTTTATTTCCGGCTCTTTCTGACCCACATTTTCGACATCCTCCACGTAAATGTCCTTTGGGTGTTTGTTCAAATTCCTTATGTTTTGGGCAAATTATCACGATTTTTCGACTCATTGAAATAAAAACAACTTTTGAATAATCGTATTTATCTCCATGTTTATTTCTTGCTCTTTCGATAAATGAATTTTCCATATTCATTTTTTATATAGATTTTAATTTTCTTTAAACCTATATTTTAAAGTTGAAATAAATATTTTTAATTTTTTTAAAAAATAAAAATATAAAAAAAATATGAAAAAATTGAGATTTAAATTTTCAAAAACTCCAAAAAAAATAAGAAATGGAAGATATTTTTGGGCACGCAATTACGTTTTGTCACCCAAAAGGAGTTGGTAATTTAATGAAAACTTGCAAACTTTTATATAAAGTTTGCTACAATAGTGAAATATGGGATAAATTTACATTTGGTTTTGGCATATCTTGCGAAGATTATAATTCCTCTAAAGATTGGCATGAATGGGCTACGTATTACAAAGCGTTTCATGAGGAACACAAATTAAATCCTTATTGCGTTTATAAAATTTGCTTCTCTTTGATAAATAATCTTAGATATGAAGGATCATTTGTTGAGTTAATAAACAAGAAAACACTTAATTTTGCTGACGACAAAATTAAAGCGATTCCAAAAGAAATTGTAAAATTAACCAAATTAGATATTCTAATTTTAACAGAAAATTCTATTAAAATAATACCTGAAGAAATTTTTCAGTTGACTCAATTAACGTGGTTAAGTTTAGCCTGTAATAATATTAGAATTATTCCTAAAGAGATAGGAAAATTAATTAATTTAAAAGATTTGACGTTGAGTGAAAATAAAATTAAAATCGCTCCTAAAGAGCTAGGAAAATTGGTTAATTTAGAATATTTTTGTCTGGACAAAAATAAAATTACGTCTGTTGCTGGAATATTTAAAAATTTAACAAAATTAAAAATTCTTGATATATCCAATAATAAAATTAAGATTTTACCCAAAACAATTACAAAACTAATTAATTTGCGAGAATTATTCTTGAATGGTAATACTTTTAAAACTTTACCGAAAGGTTTGGAGTTATTAGAAAACTTACATACGTTGCAAATTGAAAGCGAGAGCGACACTAGCGATGAAGACAGTATAGATTATCTTGATTGAAAATTTAAATTTACATTAATTTTTCTGACTTTTAACGTCAGAAAAATATCTCATATTTTCAAAAAGTATCGATCCATTTCCATCCCAAAATTTCCCAAGCTTTTTTCATTTTAGCATCGTGTTCGTCTTCCTTCGCCTTTGTTTTTAATATACAAAAATCCGTTTTCCTGCATGGATAACGAAGATGTTGCAATAATTTATACAATTTATAATATACATTTATAGAATTTATTCTCCCATCATCACATTCGCCAGCGATCTCGTCTAAAGCTTTTTCTTGTTGTTCAAATAATTCCAATAAAGTTCCCTCTAATTTTGAAAAATCTGGGCAAGGTTTGCCCGTAATAATATGAAATAATAAATTAATATCATCATAATTATTACTAAGTTTATTTTCCGATAAAAATGTATATAATTGATTTTTTGTCACCGTTTCTTTTGTTAAATTATTTAATTTCATTTGCGATTCTAAAATTAAAACTGTATTTTTTAATATTTCTGGATCTATATTATGTTTTCCCTGATATTTTTTCATAGCCTCATAAAAATGGCTACGTCTAGAATATGTGTAACGATTTCCCATATTTAACCTATCTGTATCTTTAAAAGATGGGGTGTCATCTAATAATTTAATTTCATATCCACATACTGAACAGACCAAAACGGCTTCATCATCTATAGTCCTTTTCATAGTATCTTTATTGCATATTAAACATATTAAAATCTCCGCTTTTCTATAATAATTTTTAATATTTATATATTCGCGGGCTATAGCTATAAATGACGAGATTAATTTTGTTTTTTGAGCGAATTCTTTATCCGAAATTGTTTTATTTAAACACACAAAACTTCTAGAATTATCAGAATTTAATAAATTTCTATATTTTTTAATTATATCGTTTATTCTAAAAATATATAGGGCAAATTCCGATGAATATTCAATATCTTGAATTCTTTTACGAATCTCTGATGATTTTTTGATAATATTTTCGTCCTTTAGACAAAAAGTCACCTCCTTCTGAACAGAAGAAGGAATTAGATTTTTGCCCTTTAGGCAAAAATCTAATTCCTGCTTTAATTGAGGTAATTGTGTTTTATGAAATTTTAATTTATCTCTAATAATTTTATCTATATGAAATATATCATACTCTTTCATATCTATAAAATCTTCACTATTTTCAAAATATTCGCGATTTAAAAATACAGATTTATTTTCAAAATTATCGGGTAATTTTTTATTTTCCGATTTACTAACAGGTATTTTTTTTGAAAAAACAAGTTCAAAATTTCCCTCTAAAAAAATATTTTTGTTCTCTATCGAAGTAGAAAAAACATTAACAAAATTTTCACGTTTTTCTTTATCGGAAACTATATTTTTGTTATCAGATTTTTTGCATGTTTTTATAGGCATATTTATTAAACGTGGTTCAATAAAATTTAAACCTGCGGTTTGCTTTGTATTTCTCACAATAATAACTGGAGAACAAAAACTTGACGTGGCTTTATAGAATTGGATATCTTTTTCTGATAAAATGTCGTTATCTTTTGTCTGTGGATTTTTTTTAGGTTGAGTTTTTTTTGACATATTTTCCTAAAATATACAAAATTTTAATATATCCTCTAATAGTTATTTATGATTTTTATTTGTTAAAATAAATTACATTTTAATAATAAATGTAATTAAATAATAGTTATTTTTAAAAATGTCTTTTGATCATCGAAAATGTGCTATACCAACTATTTATTGCGGAAATGGAAATATTCCAAAAAGAGATTACGATAGTGATTCATTTTATTATAAGAGAGGAACTCCATATGAATGTATGCAGAAAGGTTATGGCACAGGTTCCGCTATAGAAAGGAAAAAAACTTTGGCAGGTACTTCTTTACAACAAATAAAATATGTAGGCGAAATTTATGAAGAAAAATTTAAAGAGCATGGTATAGATAATTTAAATGATTTAATTGGTTACGCTAAAAAACATTCCAAAACGGACTTTGCTATTGAAAATTTATTAAAAAATGTTTTTACAAAATCAAATAATGTTTTAGATAAAAAGGCTTATAATTCCACACTTTTATTTTTATATAATAAGGATTCCGTGTTAAGATTACCAAGTTGCAAAGTTATTGATTATTAAATTTTTTTTTAAAAGTTTAATTAATTATTTTTCATCCTTTTAGAATGAAAAATAAAGTATAAATTTATATTTTTTAAAAAATTGAATCAACGCCCAATAAAAATAAATTTCCTTCTTTTTGTCTAACTTCATATAAAAATAAATTTTCATAATCCCAAATTCCATATGGTAGATCTAATAAGGATCGGACATCAATATCGATTGCTGGATCATTTATCATACCTTTTTCGTGAGCACAAAATTTTTTATATTCGTCGCATAATGTTTTTGCCAATTCCGTCCTTGTAAACCCAATTTCATTTTTTGTTTCATATGTAAAAATTTTGGGGAAACGCATTATGGGATGCTCATATTTAATCCGTATTTTTTTTATCGGAATAACAATTTCATCTGGATAACGTTGTTTTTTGATGTCTTCGTCAGGATCTTTCATATAAATATGTTTGTTAATGCCATTTTCATAATCATAAAGACTTTGAAAATTAACTATAATTTGGTTGTTCATCGCTAATTATCGGTAGAATAAAAATAAATTTCATTTTTTTTGTTTTTAATTAATTAAAAATTTAAGAAAAATTTCTTTGAAATTTTGAGTAAAACAAGAATAATATTTTTTAACGTTAAAACGTCAAAAAATAAACTACTTGGTAAAAAATATTTTTCACCAAATACAAAAGTTCTTTATTAAACGGAGTTCAACAAAATTCAAATCAAAGCTTAAATTGCATTTTTTTTCAAACTTTTAAGTTTGAAAAAAATATAGTTGAATTTTTGTTAAAATTCGAATATATTTTTTACTCCTAATTTAAATAAATTTCCTTTTTTTTTGCCAAACTTCATAAAGTAATAATTCCCTTATATTTACTCCCTGAATTTCATATATAGCACTATCTGCATCTTTTGCTGCCGGATCTCCTGGCATGCCTATTTCGTGATTATAAATTTTTTGATATCCCTCGCACACTTTTTCTGCCAATTCTGCTCTAGTAAATCCAAATTCATTTTTTGCTTCATATTCAAAAATTTTCGATTTAAGTAAGGGATATTCATATTTAATTTGTATTTTTTTCATAGGAATAACGATCTCTTCTGGATATTGTTGATTTTTAATATCTTCGTCTGGATTTTCCACATCAATATAGATGTTACAAATGTCTTCTTCGTTATCGCAGCGATTTTGAAATTTAACTATTATTCGAGTATTCATTGATATTGTCATGGGTCAATAAAATAAAAATAATATAAAAATAAAATTTCATTTTTTGATTTTATTATTTTTAATATTTTTATATTTTTTGAATATTCAACTTCCAAAAAATATAAAAAAGTGAAAAATGATGAAATTTATTATTTGAAAATTTTCAAATGTCTTACGTAATACCTTATTCTCTAGTAGGATTAAGCGGAGGATTAGTGTTATCAATGACGACTAATAAATTTTCTTTCATCCCTATTTTATGATAGGTGGTGTAGGCTATGGAATGATTAGAAATATGAATATCAAAAACGACAATAGCCAATCTACGTTAAGTACACTCGGAAGTTTTGGATTAAAAGCTTTAACAATATATATTCTTGGGCCTTCTTTATTAATAATAGGTGGGATTGCTACATTAGCAATTGCAATAAGATAAATTATTTAAAAAAATAAATACAAAATCAAAAATAAAACGTAATAAATAATTTTTTATTTTTGAGATTTTCAAATCTCAAAAATGTAATTAAAATTATTGTAAAAAAATATATATTTTTTTATTAATATCGAAAAGTTATAAATAAAATGTCTAATTATACTTTACCAAATTATGAATTCGGCCAACCTTTACCAAGAAATTTCGGTTATGATCCAAATTGTCCTTTAAATGAGATTGCTTTTATTATTCCAGACAGAAATCCTCATCCTTTTAGCTCTGCGAAACCTGCCTGTGTTGACTGGCAACAAGTACCATCTTCTCCATCGATGGTAAAACATCTTTATAGTGAAATTCCATTAAATTATGAGCAAATGTTCGATACTATTCCTTATGATACATTATATGGTTTTGATTTTTCTAGAAATTGGCCAACGGGAATAGGTAGGGAAAAAATAATCGGTGGAGGTCACTATAAAACATGGCCTTTAACGAATGAACATGTTTTAGAGTCTAGAGATTATACTTCATACTATTTTAAACGACCGGGTTTTATACGAGGAGGTCGTAGTTATGATGATATACAAACTTCATCAACAAAATTACATACGAATTGGTAAAATGAAAAATTAATTTGTTTATTTAAGAAATAATTTTGTAATTTAAGTTAAAATTTAATATTTTAATAGTCTTAATTTATTGTTAAAACTTTTTTAAATAAAATAAAATTTGCTAAATGAAAAATTTGGCTAATAATATAAAGTAAAAAATAGATGTTTTTATTTTTATTTCTTTAAAGAAATAAAAATAATATGTAAAACAAATTTTTGTTGTAATAAAAATAACATGACTACGCGCTATGATTATAATTATTTAATACAATTTTGCGAAGAAAACGATTTAACTCTAAAAAAAGATTATAAAAATCAAAAAATAACAAGGAATTCCATAATTATAGCAGATTGTATTACACAAGACTGTCAAGATACATTTGAAAAAACGTTGAATACGCTAATTAAACATAAAAATTTCAATTGTAAAACTCATAGTAAAATAGTTACCCAGCAAAGATTTAAAAAAACTAATATGGAAAAATATGGAGCTGAATATCCAATACAAAATGAAAATATTAAACAAAAAATCAAAGAAACTAATATGGAAAAATATGGCTTTGAAAATGCTTCCCAAAACGAAGAAATTAAACAAAAAATTAAAGATACTAATATGGAAAAATATGGTGTTGGATGTTTACTACAAAACGAAGAAGTTAAACAAAAAATAAAGGAAACAAATGTGGGAAGATATGGTTTCGAAAATCCTTTTCAAAGTGAAGAAATTAAACAAAAAATTAAGGAAACCAATACAGAAAAGTATGGATATTCATGTTCGTTACAAAACGAAGAAATTAAAACAAAATCAAAAAATACATGTTTGGAAAGATATGGACACGAATATTCATTACAAAACGAAGAAGTAAAAGCAAAGTGCAAAGAAACCTGTATTAAACATCACGGAGTTGAACATCCATTACAAAATAAAGAAATTTCCGAAAAAGCATCAAAAAATGCCTATAAATCAAAAGAATATGAATTTCCATCGGGAAAAATAGAAAAAGTTCAAGGATATGAACCATTTGCGTTAAATGATTTATTGAATATCGAAAATATCGACGAAAAAAAAATTATAGTTTGTAGATCACAAGTTCCAGAAATATGGTGGAATGGTGAAGATAATAAAAAACATAGGTATTTTGTTGACATATTTATCCCAGAACAAAAAAGATGTATAGAGGTAAAATCTACGTGGACATTTGAAAGTAGAAAAGATATTACATTTCGTAAACAAAATGCTGTAAAGAAAGAAGGATATTCATGCGAAATATGGATATATAGCGAAAAAGGGGAAAAAATTAACTGTTTAAAATAATTATTTAATAGCGTTTATTTTTCACATATTTGATGTGAAAAATAAAATTAAAAATGAAAGACCAGGACCTATTTATGGCTCTGGTAATAATTTTTACGGTAAAATACAGACTCAGCCGACGAGACTTAGCACAAATTGGTAAAAAATAAAATTAAAAATAAAAAATCTTTAAATGTTTAGATTTTAAAATTAAAATGGAAGAACAAACTTTTAATTTTTTTGGAATAATGGAGGAAAAAAATGCTCAAAAAATATTAGATAACAATATTTTGCCATACTTATTATTCGGTATACAGATGGAAAATACAAGAAAAGATAATGAAATTTTAAAAGAACAAAATGAAAATTTACCTAAAATTAAAACAAAAATACCTTATATAGAAGAAGAAATTAACTGTAAATTATCGATAGATCCAGAAATTTCTTTAAAAATCGGTCCCAGTAATTTAAAACCTTTATTTGTAGAAATAAAAAATAACATTGGAGTATTTACTACTAAATTTATAGAAAAAGGAACAATTATTATAGAGTCTGAGGGTGGATTTGATAATATAAATAGTGCAGTAAATTATGCTATATTTAATTTAAGTTATTTTTCTTTAAATTGTGATTACGATATAATAGAAGAGAATACAAATCTTGTCTCAGAATTAAAGAAAATAGATTTTGAATTTGGGGAAGAAATTTTGATTTTATTAAAAGAGGTCGATAATAGTGAAAAATTTTATCAAGAATGGCGTAGAGTGCAAAAATTATATTCCGATATAGAAAAATTACAAGAGGTTAATGTCATAAAAATTACGGATAAAGATTTTTATCAGTATTATAAAAGTATTAAAGATATAAATATAGGCGATGAATTATTATGTTTACAAAAATTTTTAGAATGGCCATTTATTTTATTAAGGGCTACAACCAACAAAACTATTGTAGGTTTTGCGCAATTTATAAATGAAATTATATTAGAAGACGATCAATTTAAAAATCATAATGAATTAAAATATGACATATTTTCTGACCGATTAAGAGAAAAAATTAAAATACTCCATTATGTTTTAAGTAAAATAAAATTTTCTGATTTAGGGATAGATTTTGATATTTTTAATTGCTCTTCCATTTTTACCATAAATAAAAAATTTTTTGATGAAAAAATGTCTAATAAACCTACGATAAATGTTGGAAATGAAATAAATAATATATTTTTTAAAGACTGGTTAGATTTTTCCTTTAGAGACTTAGACAATCGTCCTCCGAGAAAAAAATAAAAATTATTTACATATTTTTTATGCGTTTTTCGCATAAAAAATTGCGTTTAAATTACCAAATAAAAATAAAAAAAAATTTAATATTTTTTAATTAAAATTCATCATCTAAAATTTTATAACCGATAAAAGCGAAAAATTTATCATTATATCTGTCATATTTATGAAGAGTTTTATCATTTTTAAATGCTGCTAATCTTCTGATAAGTTCCGTTTTTAATTCATTTTCACCGATCATATTATTTTTACTATATGATGGATAATTTGAGGCATACCACGTTTTAAAGGCAGAATGCATCTCTTTTAATTTAATATATGAAGTCTCTATTTCAGGATGATCATCTTTTAAAATATTTATCTTATTCTGAATAAAATCGCCATATACATCATTTTCATTTATATAACTTTTAGTGTCTAATACCACCTCAGGTGGCTCTTTAAGACCTTTTAATTTATATTGTTTAAAATATTGGAATAATTTCCATAGGAAAACAGGTGCTAAATCTGGGAGACTTTCTCTTAAACTTAAATCTGCCTCAAATCTTCTCATTTTTAATTGCTCTTCAAATCTTTCTGGAACAGGAAATTCTTCTAAATCTTCTGGTAATACGAATTTAGATTCACATCTAACTATTCTTAATCTAGAGCAGGTTGCATCGTCATTTCCAGGAACTTTTGGCGGTTTATTACATTGAAACATATTTGTATATTGAGGGTCGATTTCCCCACCATCTTTATAATTTCCTCGAGTATAATGAGTATCATTTCCAGATAATTCTTTTAAAACACCGATATCAAAACTTTCCATATGCGTAATTTCCTGTGTAGACATTATCCTTTTTCCAGGCGTTCTGGCTAATTCTGGTCTTGCAGCATTTGAACTACATTTTACCCCTTTAATAAATAATTCTCTGGGAAATTTTCCAAAATATTCACCCATAGTTAATTCTAAAAGGCGAAAAAACATACTTTTTCCCCCAGAAGTGGGCCCAGTAAATATTAATATTTTTTTAATTTGATTACCGCCTTGTAAACAGGTGGCGGTCGATGTTAAAGCGTAATCACGAATATTTTTATTTGGAAAAGTTTTAAGTAAAAGTAAATCCAAGGCTTGCACCTCTTCATCGTCATCATTATATTCTCTATATTCAATACCTGTGCTAAAAGTGCAATAATCATCGGGTCTTCCATCTCGAAAAATGCATAATTCTAAATCCAAAACTCCATTTTCACAGCACAAAACCATTCTATTTTCGTTAACTTTTTTTAAAAAAGATTCATCATGCATTCTTATTTTACTCATTTCAATCACTTTTTTATGAAAAGTAACCGTCCCTAATAGGTTTATAACACCGTTTATTTTTTTTATTGAATCCTCAGCCCCATTTTGATTTTTTTCCTGTATATCTGTTCTTAAATCATAATATTTAGGTATTACTTCATCAGTAATCATTGTTTTTATAGCCATACCATCATCTTGTTGATGATATCTACCGTCTCTGAATACATACCAAAGATTGTTTTTTGAATCGGCACATTTGAATTTATTATCTGACATTGCGATAATTACTTTAGATATATCCAATTCATTAGGTTTATTATTGCGAATACTTTCATACATTGTTCCTGTAGTATTTGTACTTCTCCATTGCTCATAAAGATGTGGACTGTCTTTTCTTGCCATTGATTTTAAACTTCCTATAGTTTTATTTCTAACCTCCATTCTATTCCATAAATCTTCGCATTCTCCTTCCACATATCTAATAGATCTTTGAGAAAATTCTATCCAAAGTTGAAGTCCCTCTTCTTTACCGTTCATTATGTTAAAAAGAGTGAAACCAACGTCCATCCATTCGTCATAATCTTCCGCTCTATGTTGAGCCAACATTTCCATAAAACCTGCCTGTTTAATAATTTTAAATTCTGTAAAAATATCATCATCACTTTTGCATGAAGATACTGTTTTTCTTGTTTTTTTAGCTAAAACTTTACAAGTATTTACTTTTTGTTCAATCTCTATTTTAAGAGGAGTATGTTCAACAAATCCCCTTATAGTCATAAATACAGGAAGATAATAACAAAGATCATTTTCTCTATTGACCATTTCATCGCTAAAAATATCATCCATGGAAATATTATTCAAGTTATGATCGAACGCATATCCCCATTCTTCATCAGTTTTTTTATGTTTTTTTGAATTTGATTTTATTTTTTTCATTAAAGGATTTTTCCATCTATTATATATATAAGGAGTGGAATGTTCTGATTTATAATTCATAGCTCCATACATCATCCATTGTTTTGTCGCTATATTTTTATCGATTATATCTTCGATAGGAGTAATAAAATCGCAATCTTTCCATATATCATCTTTTATCATTCTAGAAATAACTTTATCGCGAATATATCGATCTTGAATCATTTTATCGCAAACAAAAAATGGAAAATGGAAATGCATTCCATCTTTTACATGAGGATTTCCTGATTTTGATTTTTCCAATCTCGGACATTTTTTTTCTAAAACGATACATATTAACATATTTTCCTCAAAATTAACAGGATTAATTACATTTTTAATCTCTTCTTGATAATATTTTACAAGTCTTTTTACAATATTTAACGTATATTGCCTTTTATCTCCAACTTCGGTAGAAGCTGTAAAATCAAAATCTACTCTTAACGGAGTATATATACCGGGTTTTTCTGCTAAAGTAAGACCAGGTTCACCACTATATACCGCATCACAAATTAAATCAAATGCATGATATTCTGCCTCTTTTGGAATATAATATTTTCCTTCAATCATTGTAGGACTTTCAGTTGTAATATGGGTAAAAGGTGCGCCTTTACCGACTCTAACTTTTTCTAAAAAATTTTTTAATTTGTTAATATTAACGTAATCTTCCATTAAAATTAATTATAATTTAAAATTTCGCTAATTACCATATAAAATGTTAATTTACCAGTATTTTTAATTATAATTTATTTCAATTTTCAATTTTTTAAAGAAAATATTTTTTATAAAAAATAAAATTTTTTTATAAGATTTTTTTCTGACGTTTTTAACGTCAGAAAAAAATGTAAATTCGAGATAAATTTTAATTAAAAAAATAATTTAATGTCCTTCTAAAACAAATCCATCTTCAGTTTTATATCCAGGATAACTTAATTCAAACATGCCATCTTTATATATTTTTAAATTTAAACTGCTAATTGCTTTTTCATATAATTTATCCTTATCTTTCTTCGCTTTTGTGCCTTTCTTCGAATAAACTATTCTTGTCTTATGAATTTTTGTACCAATTTCGCCTGATAAAGACCATTTATGACCTTTTAATATGACTTTAGCATTGGCAAAGGTTATATAATCATCATCAACATCTATAATCTTATCGAATGAAAATATATTATAAGCCACTCCTTCTCCGTAAATATACTCATATACATATTGTCCGACTAATAGATGTTTTGTGATCATTTTTTTATACTTAATTTTTAAGAAATTTTTCTTAAATTTTTAATTTAATAATTGTTATTTTAAAATGTATTTTTTTACTTTAGGCAAAACTAAATTTTTCTAAATTTAATAATATTTTTTTTAATAACAATTTTTTCAATAATAATTTTTTCAATAATATATTCTAAGAATAATATAGAGATTAAACAAGGAGTATGATACAAGAATATAATTTAGATGGGACAAGAAATAGGGCGTATAGACCTTATATAGCCTTTGAAGAGACGACTTTTGAAACGAATTTATATGATCCTTTTAGATCGGTAAATTTTGGATTATATGACAGAGCTGTCCCTCCTCCAGCTTTATTTCAAAAACAAGATGTTGCTAGATATGGAAATTTATTAGAAGAGATTAATCCTTTAACTAATATTGGAAGTTATTATCATAGTCCTTGTCAAAATCAATATCCTACCCCATCATCTATAGGTCAACATCCTGCAGGATTTGATGGACAATATTCTCCATTTTCAAAATTTGCTATAGGAAATACAACTTACGGTTATAATGGCTCAAATATGCATAATGGAGGAGTAGAGAGACAGGGAATGTATAAAAAACTTTACGCTACTTAATGGATAAAAGTTTTAAGTATTTTTGTGAATATATTTTTCATATTAAAATTTTTTCTGACGGTTTTAAAGCCAGAAAAAATGTAAAACAAAATTTGAAAAATATTTACCATTTTAACTCCAATGTCCAATCATTTCCTCTATAATTCGCTCTTATACCTTCTTTACAAAAATATTCTTCTAATTTATTACCATACCAATGTATCTCTTCTAATGTTGGAGAACATCTAACACCGTTATATAAAAGTGGCAATTGTGATCTTATTTCTTCTAAAACTTTTTTAAAAGAAACGTGCAAAGAATTATTGGGATCGATCCCAATCCCACACATTAAAAATAATTCTTTAACTGAGAATCCCATAAATCTCATTGGAAATTCAAAATAATTATCACGTAAAAATTTTGTTAGAGCATCGATAATAAAAATAAGTAGAGATTCCATTGCTTCAGTAACATATGTACCTTTTTTATCACTTAAATATCTAAGTTCATCGCCGAAAGATTCGAATGTTAAAACGTAAATATCCGGATTTTTACTAACAAGAATAGGTTCCATATTTATTTTATTAAATTATATTTTTCACACTTTTTAATGTGAAAAATATTTTATTTAAAATTTATAAAATTTTATTATTTCTTACTTACCAACATATTTTGAGAGTTGTGTTATAATATATCGCATTCATTCCTTGACTTATAAAATATTTTTGTAATTTTTCTCCACACCAATCCATTTCATTTTCTGTAGGAAATCTTTGTTGGGGTACATAATTTATCATAACCTGATCGAAAGATTTGCTTAAAGTGGCATAAAAATTATATTTTGGTGGCACTATTACTCCTTCTGTAAAACCGGTTCTAAACAATTCTGGCATTTTAATATCAATTTGTTTTCCAGGAAAATCATCGATATTATTGCGCAAATGCTCCACAATTGTATTTTTTATAGTGTCATAAAAAGAATTAATTATTTGATCTCGAATTTTAGCTTTATTTTGACTCAAATGTCGAAGTTCATCGCCAAGTAACTCAAATTTTGTCTCCATAATATTATTCTTGAGAATTTGTTTAAAAAATAAGGTTTTATTTTTCATATTTCAATTTTTTAAAAATTAATAAAATATTTGAGATACATTTTCGTATTATTTATGATAATACGAAAAATTTATTTATTAAACGGAGTTCAACAAAATTCAAACCTTTGGTTTGAATTTTTGTTAAATTACATTTTTTTTCGAGCTTAAAAACTCGAAATATTTCTTATATTTACCAGGTTATTTTAAGATGGGTATCAGGACAACTATACGTTGTTGGCATTTTCTGAGATCTAAAATAATCTGATAATGCTTTTCCATACCAATTAATTTCATCTGTGGTAATAAATTTTGGACAAGTTTCAAATTTTGTTATAGTTTTAGCGAAAAATTTACTTAAATTAAAGATAGCACTTTCTTTAGAAGCCATTAATTGTGTTAGTCCATCATCTTTAAATATTTCTGATATTATAATTTCCATTTTTTTTTGAGGATATTTATGAATATTAATGCGTAAATATCCTACTATAATGTCTTTTAAAGGTTCAAAAAAAGATAAAATTATATTAAATCGGATCTCAGCGTTATTTTCACTTAAATGTCTAAATTCATCACCAAGAAACTCAAATTTATTTTCCATATTTTTTCTTGAATTTGGTTAAAAATATAGAAATTATTTTTCATATTTCAATTTTTTTGAAATTAAATATTTTTTATTTTCAAAATTTAGAAAATATTTGTGGTCCATAATCAAATTTTTCATTCAATCCCTCTATTTTATTAGCAAAACTTCCTGGAGAATACCAAGCAGGTTTTTTATCTTTATTTAATATTCCTTCAGACTGCAAAGTTAAAGCGATTAATTGCGAACAAAATATTTTATCTTTATTTTCAAAAAAACCATTAAATAATGATAAAAATCCACCGCTTGTCCACCATGTTAACATTTTTTCATCAAAATCATAATCCTTATATTTTTCAACTATTTTAAGAATATTTTCTGTTGTAGGTCTAATTTTAGTATTTAAACTTTCTTTGGAAAGTTTTGACTTTTCTGCCAAAGCAGAAAAGTTTAATTTCCTCCAAGATAGAAAATGATATCCATGATATCTCGATAATTTATCTTTTAAAGGGAGAATTCTCGGTCCATCTTTTGTTTTTTGTCCCAAATCAGAATCCCAAATATATAAAATATCTTCACCTGTAATTGGATGGATTTCTCTGAATAATAATCCGACATGACTAAAAATTGAATCTGTAAAATATCTACACACGCGTTCCCCTCTCGTATTACCTGACATTAAAATTAAATCTCCATTATTAGCGTTTTTCATAAAATCGGATAGATCTACCCAGTTAAGTATAGACGAATGTTTATCTATATATTCTTTTAAATCTGGCGCGCGATATTGAATAAAAATGTAATATAATGCTAAAATTATCAAAAAAATAATACCTACAATTACCACTATTGTAAAAGTTGACATTTTTATAAATTAAAAATTTAAGAAAAATTTCTTTGAAATTTTGAGTATTATAAAAATAAATAATTCTTTTTATCGAATTTAAAAAATGAAAAATAAATAAATTTAATTAAACTTTTAGAGATACATTATTAATTATACTATTTTAATTAGACAGTAGCTATGATTACTATTGCAAAAGGGGGAGATATTATCGAATATTTAAGGTCGCTACATGACAATGATTTTTATTTACATGAAGATGCTTTCCATGAAAATATAAATATTTTAAGCCCTTTTTCTAATAAAAAGCCTTGTAAATTTCATGTTTATCGAGATGTTAGAATCGATGATAGATGTATAATATGCGATAGACCATCAGCTTATAATTTTTATGATTTATTGGAAAAAGAAGATCATTGGGTTTGCGGATATTGTGCAGTAAATATAGCTACAAGTTTCGATTTTATATATTCCGAAAAAATTCCATGTAATAAAATTTTAGGAATATCTCAACATTTAATAAGAGAATTAGAAATGATAACTATATGAATTTTTAATAATATTTTATTTTTTCTTGGAACGCCAAGAAAAAATATGAATTGAAAAAATAAAGTTTATTTTTTATAAAAGTGAACAAGTAATGAGCAACCACCTATTTCATATACGCATTTATATCCTTCTATACGGGTAATAGTTATCCACTCTCCTTCGTGATTTATTTGAATTATCGTTTCACCATCGAACGGATTTTTAAAACCTCGAATCTGTGTTTTTGTCGGCTCTTTTCCATTTAGCCATAGAACATCTTCTTTTGTCATAATTCCTTTTTTGTTAAAAAATCTTTTTATCGTTCCATATTCTATTTTTACGTCTATTGGCATAACACAATTATCGATTTTTAACTTGGATATGTCGCTAATGAAAGACATTTATTTTTCGATTTTTTTATTTTTATTTTTTTAATTTTTTTCATTTTTTGGAAATTAAAAATTTAAGAAAAATTTTTGCAAAAAATTTTGAGTAAAATAAAATATTTTATTTAAAAAGCCTTATTTTCAATAAAATTTTTTATTTATTTACAAATGATTTGTCAATATCCTCATACAATGCCTGAAAAATATGGCATGGTTGATTGTAAATTTAAAATTTGTAAAAATCCATCATAATAAAATTTTTTCAAACTCTAAAGAGTTTGAAAAAAAATGTAATTTAATGTACAGATTTTCATCAAGATAAAAAAAGACGAATTCCACCATGCAACTCTAAAAAGGAGGAAGAAAATAAATGCATTGGTTTAGGTTGTAGATTTGCTCATGTTTCAAAACCTATTTACGATCACGAGTGTGTATATTTTCCTTGTGAAAATCCGAAATGTCAAAGTCTTCATGAAAATGGGCAACAATTATTTTTCCCGTGTAATAACCCAAATTGTCGTACAAAAAAATATCTTGACAGGGAATATTTTGCTGAAGAAATTAAAAATCTCAAAAATAAAAAAAATGAATCAAAAAATAAAAGAAAAATATAGAAATATTATCATAAAAATTATGTATATTTTTTTGTATATTTCAATAAATCTTTTTTATGGATTCTATCGAAAAAATTATTTAAAAACTCGATCGGATCGCAGTAATAATAATTTGTATCTCCTATAAATTTACATTTTCGTTTAATGTGCTCCTCTTTTAATTTTGAATGTTCGCCCCTTATATTACCGGATGCACTTCCCCAAATAAGCCTAATATTCTTAACTTCAAATGCTTTTAATAAAATGAATGCTCTGATAAAATAATTTGTTCCAGTTGTAAATTCTTGCTGTTTTTGACTACTACATCCTATCTCAATATATAAAGTACTATTATTTTTTATTTTTGATTCATAAAATTCTCCCATTGTTATATTTAGCGCATTATCTCTATAATCTATAACAGCAGAAACTATTCCTAAAATTGTATTATTTTTAATGGGAGATAGCACATATGTTAACCTAATAATTTCATCTAACTCATAAAAATCAAATGTGCCTTTCGCTTCTTCGTTTTCTAAATCATCCTGTATATCATCTATCGCATTTAATAACATATCTTCCATGCTATCTCCACATAAATTTTCACGTAATTTATCAGATTTTATAATTTTTTTAATATCCTCTTTATCGATAGGCCTAATACGTAGATTCCATTCAGAAAGATAATTTTGAATTAGCGAAATTCCATAATTTACGCAATTATTAATGGAGGTAATTTTATTTTTTCCTGATATCTCCTCATAAATAACAAATACTCCATTCTTTTTACAATTTATAGTAATATTCTTTTTTGGGGATTGCATAATTTTTTCTCTTATTTTAATAAAAATGAAAATACAATAAATTTTTTGTTAATTTTTCTGAATAAAATTTATGGATTTAAAAAATTTAGAATATGTTACAGACAATTTTTGTTTAGAAAAATCATCCAAAAGAACAAATAGAACTAAAATTCTTAATGGTAAATATGTTGTTTTAGTATGTAATGGCATTATAAAATATGGTGCCACAGATATTATTGAATTTGTTTTATATCCGAAAATAAAAAATCAAAAAGCTAGTATAGTTGAAAAACATGAAAAAGAACTACTAGCTTATAGGTGCGGTTTCTGCGATGAATATGTTGGAGAAGAATATTTTGTTGATCATTATGATGAAATTATATGCAGAAAGTGTTTTGAGTCAATGAGGGATGCTTTAGTTGTAAAAAAAGAAAATGTAAAATCCATCTATATTGACTGTTTATCATGTATTTATATTATGAAGGATGATATAGTTGTAGAAAACATGCACATAAAAATTGTAAATACGACTTCTCTTTATGAAAACTTAAAAACAAATCGAATTATGTGCGATTATTGTTATAGTCTACAAAAAACGGCTGAATTACACCATTATTTAGAAAAATACGAGAATAGAAATGATATTTGTGTCACGGTGTGTAGTAAATGTCTAAAATTTAGAGAATATGCTTCCTTTATGACTAATTATTGTTTTGTTTATATAAATGAGATTTTTATAACAAATTTTTTATTACCAGAATTAAAAATTTTAATCGCTGATTACATGTTAAGAGTGGCTGCTTATTAATACGAAAATGTCAAAAACTAAAAAAAAATGATATTTGATTTAGATAATTTATTTTCAATAACAAATATGAATCAAAAAGATATTATACAGAAATATCCTTTATTATTTGCTAGATATTATCTACCTATGACTCACACTTGCATGTGTTGGGGTTTACAAATTGGAGAAGGGTGGTATCCTATAATCGATGATCTTTGCAGCAAAATACAAAATTTAATCGACAAAAATATTATTAAGGAATTTGAATTTGACGAAATAAAAGAAAAATATGGATCTTTGAGAATAAATTCATATAAACGTTGTAAAGAAGCTGAAAAATTAATAGAAGAGGCAAAACTTAAAGCATCTACTACCTGCGAAGCATGTTCAAAAACTATAATATATTATTATGACAGCGGCGATGATAATTCTTCTAATGAACAAGAAAATAATAACAACGATTATAGTGTATTATGCAATGATTGTAAATAGTAAAAATATTTTATATATTATTTTTATTCACTTTAGTGAATAAAAAGTTGATTTATTTTT
>Ga0070731_10001023_pt1 | contig 31212 bp, 25 predicted proteins | sample Coa_R1_2_FD_66448 | JGI IMG/M metagenome (GOLD analysis project Ga0070731, IMG submission 66448) | Surface soil microbial communities from Centralia Pennsylvania, which are recovering from an underground coalmine fire - Coalmine... | ecosystem: Environmental > Terrestrial > Soil > Unclassified ... | reverse complement strand
CCAAATGAAAACCCCATATTGTAACGCGAACCGTCGCAAAGGCTCATGCACTGAGATTACAAAAGGCTGAGCTCGAAACCCTTTTTGGGAACTCACGATTTCTCCAGGTACTGGACAATCACAGAAATCCTGCGGTTCGAGGGATCGAAGGGATCTGCTGGCTTGCGAAGCATCTGGTCTGCATATCCCCGCACCTGCGAAACCTGCTTTGTGCTCAGCCCATCACTTTGCATGATTCGCCGCGCCGCATTGGCTCGATCCGCGGAGAGTTCCCAATTGCTGTATTCCTTGCGTCCTGAATACGGCTTGGCATCGGTGTGACCCTCGATCGACAATTGGTTGGGAAGTTTCCCTAGTTGTTCGGCTAAGAGAACCAATAACTCTCTGCCGTTCCCATTGGGTTCCGGGCTGCCCAGGTTAAAAAATGTGCCACTCTCTGTTTCTAACAGCTCAATTCGAAGCCCGTCGGAAGTGACCGTCATTTCAATCTGATTTTTCAGCTGTTCGAAATTGCTCATCTGTCGAATCCGCTGCTCCAACTGGTCCTTCAGCTTTGGCATGTCATCCTTTGTGAGCGCGACGCTTTCGTCCGAGCCCCTTTTGTCCGTGCCGATATTCTTTGAGGTTCCAGAAGGATCCCGGAAATAGCCTCCCACCGCTTCTTGAACTTTCTTGCTGCTGTTCAGCAGCCAAAGCACGATAAACAGCGCCATCATTGCCGTCACAAAATCCGCGTAAGCCACCTTCCAGGCGCCCCCATGATGACCGCCATGCCCAGACTTTTTCTTAATGACAATGAAAGGGCGATCCTGTGCCATAAACTAGGCTCCCGCGGATGCCGAGGCTGACGCTTCCGGTGGAGGAGCCTCACCCGGCGCACCGTCAGCCGGCGCCGCCTCAGATTCCCGTCCTCGGCCACGGCACACCGCCTCGACTTCCTGGAAAGATGGGCGTACATGACCGGGAATCGCTCGCCGGGCAAATTCCACTGCCAGAATCGGCGCCGTCCCCTTGAGAAACGAAATCATCACGACCCGAAGCACGTGAAGATATGCCCGCTCATCTTCAACCAGTTTCGCCATGTTGGAAGACATTGGCCCCACGAAGCCGTAACACAGCAGGATTCCCAGAAATGTGCCCACCAAAGCCGCGGCAACCTTTTGACCAATCTCTTCCGGTGGGCCGCCCAGCGCTTGCATCGTGATCACTACCCCGAGCACGGCAGCAACGATTCCCAATCCCGGCAGCGAATCCGCCATCGTCGTCAGCGAAGAGCTTGGCTGCGTGGCGCTCAGATGGTGGACTTCCAGGTCCAGGTCCAGAAGCTGATCCAGTTCAAACGCTTCTACCCCGCTAATGGCCATGCGCATGGTGTCGCAAAAATAATCGCGGATATGGTGCGCCTTCAGAAACTCCGGATACTTGGAAAAAATCGCGCTCTTTTCCGGCTCTTCCACATCCGTTTCGAGTGCCATCAGTCCGTCCCGCCGCGCTTTGTTGAGCAGGTCGTAAGTCATTTTCAGCGTCTCCAGGTAACGCTGCTTGGTGAATTTCGATCCTCCAAAAACTCCGCTCAGTCCCGCCACAATCTGTTTGAGGATGTGCAGCGGATTTGCGATTAAAACCGTACCGCTGGCCGCACCTCCGATAATGAGCAGTTCCGCCGGCTGCACCAGCACCCGGATGTGACCATGTTCCATCAGGTATCCGCCCAGCACCGCCCCGATTACCACCACAATTCCGACTATCGCGAACATTTCCTTTCAACTCCTGGCTGACGCTGAGCCGCTCGCAGTCCCAGGAGAACTCCAGGCTGCCTTTCGCGGGCACTCCGCGCGTTGCAATAGCAAATCAATCGTGTCCTCTGCCTCGACAGAGGTGTATCCAATCGAAAGCGGCACGGAGAGCAGTTCGCCCCACCAGCGGATTTCGGCTGCGCCGATCGTACTTCGAATCCGGTCGTATACACTCTTGACCCCGGCTCGCTCACAGCTTTTCAGGATCACCAGGAATTCGTCGGCCGCCCAACGGCCCACGAAATCAAGCGGCCGAAAGCTGGTCCCGAGCACTTGCCCAATCGCCGATAAAACCGCATCACTGGCTTCGCGACCGTAAGCCGCACGGAAGTGCTCCAGTTCATCTGGCTTTATCCGCAGAATGCCAAAGGGAACCCGTAATTCGGCAAAGGATGCCAGGCTTTCTCGCAGGTGAAACAGCGTGAAACTGTGATTGGCCAGCCCGGTGCTGGCATCTAGCGCCGCTGCCGGCGGCAGATTGCGTCCGGGGTGCGCGAAGTCAGTCCGCGAAGCGTGTGCGTCCAGGCTGACCGCCGTCGCGATCCAGGCTCCGTTTTCATCGCGGATCGGCGTGATGTGGATCAGTACAGGAAGGGAATACCCGCGCTTATGCCGCAAGTGCGTTTTCAGGATCGCGGCCTTGGCCGTGTGTAGAATGCTCATAAACGGGCTCAGGGCCGAATGCTGCTCACCCCCGCCTTCATCCTGATGGCACAGCATCGCATCCTCATAGCATCGTCCGATGACTTCATGCTCCATGTACCCGGTAACTTGAGCTGCTTCCGCGTTCCAGAATGTGATTCGACCGTTGCGATCGAGTAGCGACACGGCCAGGCCCAGGCTCTCCAACACGGCCCGGAAAATCTCAGGATTCTTCAGCTCCGGCATGCACACTTGGTCTCCATAGCTGAAATCGACAAGATTCCACCCAACTTCAGCACATGCAGACTGCCCGCTAGTACGGTTGCTGACTTTTGTTCGCTAAAGCACTGCGGTCAGCCGCCGAACTGTAGGAGCAGCGAAAGCGAAGCTCTCTAGGAGAGGGGCGGCATGGGCATGGCACTTTAGTGGGGTGTCCGCTGGCACGGACGAGCTATTCTCAAACCCCTCCCATGCGCGTAATTTTCCATTGAGCAGTTCTGGGGGAGGGCTGCCCGGGCGTCCAGTGGCTCGAAAGAGTCCGGACGCCTGTTAATTTTTTGGGGGAAATCGACGGATTACCGCTGAAACTTACCCATGAGCTCGCCCTGCCCTAGGATGTGACCTTCCATCGCTTGCTCAACTTCCTGCTTGTTCGCCCCGGGTTTTAGATCGAGTTTCTTATCCAGCGCATACAGTTTGAAAAAATATCGGTGAGGCTTCCCCGTCGGCGGGCACGGGCCGCCATAGCCAATCTTTCGAAAATCATTCCTGCCTTGGCGAGCCCCATTCGGCAGCGCATCCTGCTTGCTGACGTTCTCTGGCAACGACTGCATTTCTGCGGGCAAATCAAACAATACCCAATGCGTCCAGGTCCCGGCCGGTGCATCCGGATCATCGGCAATCAGGGCAAGGCTTTGAGTCCCGGCAGGGACGGCCGTCCACTGCAATTCGGGAGAGATATCGGCATCCGTGCAGGTGAATTTTTTTGGAATGTCAGCGCCGTTTTGAAAGCTGGGACTCGAAACCGTGAGCGCCATCTTGCCTCCTTGCTGCTGTTCCCCAGTGGAGATCGATTCGGCCAGCCCGATTTCCCCCGCCAAAAATACGGAAACTGAAAGGATTGCAAGAATCACGATCGTGGGAAACCAGATTCTCAGTGCCATCGCCGAATTCGCTCAGCCGAAGGTTGCTGCTCAGTAGGTCGAGATAGTGAAATTTACCGTGATGCGGGCTTCGGTCTCGACCGCTTGGCCCTGTTGATAGTAAGGCTTGAAATGCCACTGTTTCACCGCTTCTTCCGCGGCTGTGGCCAGGATCGAGGGGCCGCTAATTACGTGCAATTCCTGGATGTTGCCTCCCCGGTCGATCAGAGCTTGCAGCACCACTGCGCCCTGCACTTTCATCTGCTTCGCTAGCACCGGATAACCCGGTTTGACCGATCGCGAGACTCTCTCGGCGGTTGCCGGAGGAACTGTGACTCGAGCCGAGGTGTCGGCGGGTTGCGGCGCCGGATTCTCATCTGGTACCGGAGTTGCAGGAGTCGGCGACGGAACCATCGACGAGTTGGAGTCCATGTCAACCTTTACCGAACTGTTATTCGGCGAAAGCGGGCGATGCGAGCCGCCGGCAACCACTTCAACCTCGAGCGGGGGTAGTATGGTGCGATTTGTTGCGGTAATGACGGGACCGCCGGATGCCTGAGGCTCAGCCGATTGCGCTACCTGCGGTGCCACAACCCTTGCAACACTTTTTTTGGATTTGACTTTCTTCGCGGCACTCGACGTCTTTACCGGTGGAACGGGTACAGCAGTGGCGGGCGCCTGGGTCGTTGCCGCCGATACAGCCGGACTGCTCACTTCCTCAGGTGTCGATTCCTGGGGCGCATTCGAGGAGAACCAGTACTGCCGGTCCTTGACCAGCACCACAACTAACGCGGCCATCAGCAGCGCCAGAGCAATCAGCATCCGCCGCCGCTGTTTGTCCTCTAGGCTCAGAGGCAACCCCTCTGCCTGCGATTGAAGGTCATCCTCTTTGGAAATCATCGGCATGACAACAGTTCCTGCGCCGTGGCACGGCTGCCATAGTATGCCTCGAAATCCAACTCTGCGCCACTATTTCGGCAGGGCAATTCCCCTGTGAGCCAAGTCACAAGTGCCTGTGGTACGAGTCACAGCGTGCCGTTCGGTTCGGGCAGACACTGAAATCGTGACGCAGGTCACATGCGTTGGCCCATAGAGCCGCAATCGGCTCCAAAGACAAGCGTCGCAGGGAGGTGGGACATGCTCTCACCATATGGCTTGGACATTATCGAAAGCTGCCTCACATGCAAGACGCGGAGTGAACGCCTCTTCTGCGACCTGCCGAGCGCGGCGCTGCAAACTTTTGAAAGCATCAAATACGCCACCGCCTACCCCAAAGGGGCGGTCCTGTTCGTCGAAGGTCAGGCCCCGCGCGGTATTTTCGTCCTCTGTAAAGGTCGGGTAAAAATGTCTATTTGCGCCACCGACGGCAAAACCCTGATTGTCAAAATTGCTGAACCGGGCGAGGTCCTGGGCTTGAGCGCTACCGTCTCAGGCAAGCCCTACGAGCTCACCGCCGAGACCGTCGATCCTTGCCAGGTCAACTTTGTGAAGCGAGATGATTTTCTCCGCTTCCTTCGAGAGCATTCGGATGCCTGCTTTAAAGTGGCCGAGCAGCTAAGCGAAAAGTACAACAACGCCTGTCACGAAGTGCGCTCCCTCGGTCTTTCCCATTCCGCCGGCGAAAAACTCGCCAAGTTGCTGCTGGAATGGAGTTCCAAGAATGGCGAAGCCGCGAAGCAGGAACCACGGCTCAAGCTCGCTTTGACGCACGAAGAGATTGCACAGATGATTGGCACCTCGCGAGAAACCGTCACCCGCTTGTTCGCCGATCTCAAAAAACGGCAGATTATTCAGACCAAAGGTTCCACTTTGGTCATCCGTAACAAGCCTGCGCTAAGGTCGATTGCTGCCAATAACTGAGTCTCAAGTCCCTGCATCACGAGAATCCGTGACTGCAATCACTGTTTTCCTTCCATCGATGGATTATTCAGAAAACATGGAAGGTGTAGTCCAACGGAGCTATCCAGCTCCAACCGAGCGCCCGGAACGGCTCTTCTCGGATCTGACCCCCGAGACCTCCCGCGACTTCGATGCTCTGAAATCGGTTGTTACCTTTCCGAAAGGCACCACTTTGTTCCGGGAAGGCCAACCGGCACGGGGTATTTTTGTCTTGTGCGATGGTCGGGCCAAGCTTTCCGTGTGCTCGGAATCTGGGAAACGCATGACTTTTCGAATCGCGGGGCCTGGAGAAATCCTGGGCCTGAGCGCCGCCCTTGCGGGAAGTCAGCATGAAATTTCCGCGGAGTTGCTGGACAATGCTCACGTGGCCACAGTCAGGCGCAAAGATCTGCTGCGTTTCTTGCACGATCACCGTGAGGCATGCCTGCAGGTTGTGAACCTGCTCAGCGAGGATCTACATGTTGCCTATGACCGCGTGCGCTCTCTCGGCTTGGGACGGAGCCGCCGGTCCCGCGCCCCGCGCGTCCAATAAACCGCAGCATTGCCTTTAACGCGATTCAGTTCCATCGATACGCGATCACACCCAACCCACACCTGTTTTCTCCAACGCAGGCAACCTGAGCGTCTCCTGAGCCCTCTTCCATCCGTGTGTACGGGCAACTTTAGTTACTTTCAATCAGTTACACGCCACAACTAAACTACTCTCGTGGGGTTTAGAAACACGGGGATGACTCTGTCTTCCAAATATCTTTTGCGGGTCGTTCTGACCATGCTCGGTCTCCTGAGCTGGTGTGCTCCACTGGCCCGCGCCGACGCGGCCCTTCTATTGGAAGAACCCTATGGCCACTTTGGTGCCTTTACCGCAACCGGTCACGCGGCGGTTTATCTAACCAACATCTGTGCCGATTCCCCGACAAAATTGCGCCGCTGCCGTGACGAAGAATCGGGTGTAGTTATCAGCCGTTACAATAAAGTCGCAGGGCGCGATTGGCTGGCAATTCCCCTCATTCCCTATCTCTACGCCGTCGAAGAATCCGACGAAATTCCCTTATTCGCCAACCCGAAAATCGTGGCCTTCCTTCGCAATCAATACCGGCGAAAATATTTGGAAGCTTTTGCCTCCGATGATCCGACCGGGGAACCTCCCGAGGGCAATTGGACGCAGTTAGTCGGCGCAGCCTATGACCGCACCATCTACGGCTTTGAAATCGAAACCACCGCGGAACAGGATGACCAGTTCATCCAGGCATACAATTCGCGTGCCAATCGAGCGCACTTTAACCTGATTACTCACAACTGTGCAGACTTTGCAGCAGGTGTCATCAACTTCTATTACCCGGATACCCTGCATCGGAATCTCATCGCCGATGCCGGCATTACCACCCCAAAGCAAATCTCCAAATTGCTCGTCAAATTCAGCAAGCGTCATCCCGAGTTGCAATCTTCTAGTTTCGTGATCCCGCAGGTTCCGGGCACCATGCCGCGCAGTACGGCAGTGCACGGCGTGGTCGAGTCAGTTCTGAAATCCAAAAAATACCTGTTACCGGTTGCCGTGCTACATCCGGTTATTACTGGTTTCCTGGCTGCCGCCTATATCGGCGATGGAAGATTCGATCCCAAACGACAGGCAATGATCCTGGAAGCCGATCGCGATCGGCAGCCGCCATTGCCTTCCAATGATCGCCGCGATTACCGCAATGAATTGCGGGCATTGACTGAGAAGCATGCCCGCCCGTGGACCGCATTGCAGGCCTCTGCCGATCCCCAATTCGACCAGGACGGACGCCCAGTGTTGCGTATGCGTCTGGGCCAACAAGTTGTTGCTGTGGGCATTTCGCGAGACAACATCCTTAATACCTCATCGCCGGTCGCGAGAGATCTCGTGATGGCGCGCTTGCAATCGGAATTGCGCAAGGGGGATCCCCACGCTTCCGAAGAGGATGTCAGGAGCGACTGGAAGCTGCTCCATCAGCTCACGCTCGTCGATAAGACCTTGAATTAAGTCTCTGCCGAAACCTGCTCAATCGCGCGGAGAATGCCTTACTAGCCCTTACCAAAAGCGGTTGCCAGACTCCCCATGCCTACGTATCATGTAGCCGATGGCTGCCGCGAATACCACACCACAATTCGGCCTGCGCCAGAAAGCGCAGCTCATGTCGGCTTCAGAAATTGAACGTACCCTGGTTCGCCTCGCCCACGAAATCGTTGAAAAAAACGGCGGTATTGAGGCCCTGGCTTTTGTCGGCATTCGCCGGCGTGGTGTCCCCATCGCTCAGCGGCTGGGCAAACTAGTCGAGCGTATTGAAGGCGTGCCCGTTCCTGTTGGAACTCTCGACATCAGCTTCTATCGCGATGATCTTTCCACCGTAGGCCCCAAGCCAGTCGTTCAGAAATCGGACCTGGGATTCTCCATCCAGGACAAAAATGTCGTGCTGGTCGACGACGTTCTCTTTACCGGCCGCACCACCCGCGCCGCTCTGGATGCTTTATTCACCGCGGGCCGCCCACGCCGGGTGCAGCTCTGCGTCTTGATCGACCGCGGTCATCGCGAGCTGCCCGTCGAAGCTGCATTCGTCGGTCGCACCGTTCAGACCACCACGAGTGAAGTTATCGAGGTCAAGCTCACCGAGATCGACAACGCCGAAAAAGTTCTGCTGATGGAAAAATAATCGCACGCATTACAGTGCACCAGGTTCGCGAGCGTTTCTGGGCTAACCTGGGAAGGCTTTTGAAAACGCCTTTAAATCACCACTACTGAGAATTCCTCTCTCGGTTTACAATCAGGCGCGACATTGGCATCAATCGCGCCAAATCCGCCGATGGCCACAAATCATCACCCGAGCGCCTCCACTGTTCCCGTGCGCGTCGTCGATCTTATTCGCAAGAAGCGAGACGGTGGCGAGCTTTCACGTGCTGAGATCGAGGCTCTCGTCGAAGGCTATACACACGGCGAAATTCCTGATTACCAGCTCTCGGCATGGCTCATGGCTGCAGTTTTACGTGGATTAACTCGCGCCGAAACTGCTGTTCTCACTGACGCGATGTTGCGCTCGGGTGTGGTGTTAGATCTTTCTGAATTCTCTCCCAGGAAAGTCGATAAACATTCCACCGGTGGGGTTGGCGACAAAACCTCTCTGGTGCTGGCTCCCGTCGTCGCAGCCGGCGGCTTGCTGGTTCCCATGATCAGCGGTCGCGGTCTCGGCCACACCGGCGGCACGCTCGACAAACTCGAGTCGATTCCCGGCTTTAACGTCAGTCTCGCTCTCGGTGATTTCCGCCGCGTTCTGCGGGCCTGCGGTTGTTGCCTGATTGGTCAAACTGCCGAAATCGCTCCCGCCGATCGCAAGCTGTACGCCTTGCGCGATGTGACCGGAACCGTTGAAAGCCCTTATCTGATCTGCGCCTCCATCATGAGCAAGAAGCTCGCCGAGGGAATCGATGCCTTGGTTCTCGATGTCAAGACCGGCTCAGGCGCGTTTATGAAAAAGGAAGAAGACGCGGTGTTCCTCGCAGAATTGATGGTCGAGACCGGCGAACGAATGGGCAAGAAAGTTGTTGCTCTCATCACCGACATGGATCAGCCTCTGGGATTGAAAATCGGCAATTCGCTTGAAGTCGAGGAAGTGTTGGAGATCTTGCACGGCGAGGGGCCCGCTGATCTTCGCGAGTTGTGCCTCGAGCTCGCAGCTTGGATGTTTCTGGCGGGCGGCGCTGCCCGTTCGCTGGATGAAGGCAAACGTACCGCACGGCAAATCATTGACTCGGGTCGCGGCTTGGCGAAATTTCGCGAGATGGTTCAATTGCAAGGCGGCGATCTCTCCGCCATCGATGATCCAAGACAGCTACCCCGTGCCAGGCACGTCCATCAGATCGTCAGCCCCGAAAACGGTTATGTCGATGCCATCGATTGTGAAGCGATGGGAACAGCTTGTGTGATTCTCGGGGGTGGGCGTGAAAAGAAAGAGGACTCCGTCGATCCATCCGTCGGAATCGTTTTGCATAAGAAAATCGGTGACCCGGTCAGCGCCAGGGAGCCTCTCGCAACTATTCATTACAACTCGGAATCGCGCGCCGACCGGGCCACTCAGTTGATTCGTGAGAGTTACCACATCGCCGGCGCAGCGCCCGCCGAGCCAAGACCCTTAGTGCGTCGCGTCATTTCCAGTGGGGGAGGTCAGAACTGATGGGCCGTTTCACCGGGATCCTCGGCATCCTTACTATGCTCGGTCTGGCTTTCTTGTTTTCCACCAACCGTCGTGCCATTCGCGTCAAAACTGTTGCCTGGGGACTGGGCCTGCAATTCGCTTTCGCTGTCTTTGTGCTGCGCGTCGACTATGGGCGTCGCTTGTTCCAGGCGATGGGTGACGCCGCCAATCGCGTGCTCGCCTACTCTTTCGTCGGTTCGGAATTTCTTTTCGGCCCTCTCGGAAAACAGAATTCGAACATCGGATTCATCTTCGCTTTTCAAGTTCTGCCCGTCGTCATCTTCATCTGCGCGCTCTTTGCCATTCTTTATCACTACGGTGTTATGCAGTTCATCATCCGCATCGCCGCTTGGGCCATGACCCGCTTCATGGGGGCAAGCGGCGCCGAATCCCTCAATGTCGCCGCCAGCATTTTCATGGGACAAACCGAAGCGCCGGTTACGATTCGGCCGTTTCTGCCCGATCTCACGCACTCCGAGCTCATGACGGTGATGACCAGCGGCATGGCGCATGTCTCCGGTTCCATTATGGCCGCCTATTTCGCATTCGGGGCCGAACCGCGGCATGTGCTCAGCGCCGTCATTATGACGGCGCCCGGCACTATCCTTCTTTCCAAAATGCTTGTGCCCGAGACTGAGCAACCCAAAACTGCCGGACGCGTGGTTATGAGCCAGGACGAGACCGACAAAGAGCAGCACGAAAACCTGCTCGGGGCCATCGCCCGGGGTACCGGCGACGGCTTGCATATGGCGCTTAACATCGGCGCCATGCTGATCGCTTTTCTGGCTCTGGTCGCTCTGCTCGATGGCATCCTCGGCGGTGTCCATCACCATGTCGCATGGTTTCCCGCAAGCATGGAGAGCATTCTCGGCGTGCTCTTCGCGCCCGTCGCTTGGGTGATTGGAATTCCCTGGCGGGATTGCCCAGCCATCGGCAATCTTCTCGGCACGCGCATGGTGCTCAACGAACTGGTCGCCTTTTCTATGCTGGGCCCGCAAAGAGCGGTACTTGCTCCTCGCTCCTTCACCATTGCGACGTTCGCGTTATGTGGATTTGCCAACCTTAGCTCGATTGGCATTCAGATAGGCGGCATCGGTGCACTGGCTCCAAACAAACGCGGCGAACTCGCTCGCCTCGGTTTCCGCGCCATGTTCGCCGGAACCATGGCCAACCTCATCTCTGCTTCCATAGCAGGAATGCTGCTTTAACTCTCTCCCTTGCCTATCGCGCCGCAACCGCGGAAACCTGTTTCGTCGAAAGCCATGCCGCCGCAGTTAAACACAATGTAACAATGATCGAAGAAACCATCGGCACGACAAACAGAAATCTCCCGCTGATAACGGTAATGGCGGCGAAACAAGCTGCGAACGCCCACGCGGTACCGCGCATCAGCGCTAAAGTCGCCGCCGGCTGGCTACCTAGTTGCCAAGCCAGTATTGCCGCGAACAAGTAAAACACGCCGACGGAGAACCCAGCCGCCTCAAACAGTTCCCAATACGTGCGGTTGGACCCTTGCACGTCAAAGTGAACTGACTGCATTGAGCCAAGAACGGCCTCAACACCCCACTTGGGATCAGACTGGCGAAACCCGAGCGTATGCCCGATCGCGAAGAGCAGCAGTAGAACTGCCGCCACTCGATACAACATCGATGATTTCATTCTTGCCTCCAGAGATCACGGGCACCCAGGCATCCCGTGCATGGTTCAAACTGAACGATTTCTCGAAGCCACCGACCGCTTGGCTCGTTCCCCTCGTCAAACTGGTTATGACACCGCAGTAAATCTGCCAGAGCATTTATAATCTCCGTTCTGGTTCTCCGCAAAATTCCAACGGAAAGGCAAGTGTGCTCGACTTTTTAGGCAATCTTCGGCGGACTCATACCTGCGGTGCCTTGCGTATAGCGGACGCCGGCAAACAAGCTGTGCTCATGGGCTGGGTTAATCGCCGCCGCGATCTCGGCAACCTGCTCTTTATCGACATTCGTGATCGTACTGGCATCACCCAGATCGTCTTCGATAAAGAAAGAAATCCGGCCTTGCATCAGAAAGCTGGCGAGCTGCGCAATGAGTACGTGATTGCCGTGATCGGGACCGTGAAGAAGCGGGATTCAAACACCGTAAATAAAAATATTGCGACTGGAGAGGTTGAGCTCGTTGCCAGTGAACTGCGGGTTCTGAACGAATCGAAGCAGCCGCCGTTTCTCCCCGGGGACTCGGTCCTGCCGAATGAAGAAATGCGCCTCAAATATCGCTACATCGATCTCCGCCGCGATGCCATGCAACGCAATATCGAACTTCGTCACAAGATTGCAATCGCCATCCGCGAGTATCTGTCGTCGCAAGGTTTTTTTGAAATCGAAACCCCGTTCATGACTCGCTCCACGCCGGAAGGCGCGCGCGACTACCTCGTTCCTAGCCGGGTTCAACCGGGATCCTTTTATGCATTGCCTCAGTCGCCTCAGCTGTTCAAGCAGATTCTGATGATTTCCGGGTTCGATAGGTATTTTCAAATCGTTCGCTGTTTTCGCGACGAGGACCTGCGTGCCGATCGCCAGCCGGAATTCACCCAAATCGACTTGGAAATATCGTATCCGCAGCCAGAGCGAGTATGGGAAGTGGTCGAGGGATTCCTCAAGGCGGCATTCAAAGTAGCGGGTCACGAAATCAAAGTGCCCTTCCAGCGCATGACATACGATGAAGCCATTCGCTCGTATGGCAGCGATAAGCCAGACATGCGTCTTCCCGCCATGGTAGATGTGCGCGACGCATTTACGCCAGCGAATCTGCAAACCCTCGCGATCAACCCGACGCTGCCAGTCGTCGCCATTCGCATTCCCAAGGTCGGCGAGCTGTCGCGCAAGGAACGCGATGATATCAAGCCGATGTTGAGCGCCAAAGGGAATGCCAGGCTTTTCGAAGATTTCAAGCGCCTGGAAAAGAATTTCCCGGACGCTGCCGCCAAGATCCGGCAGAAGGTCGCCGCTGAAGGCGACGACTTGATCGTACTCGTCGCGGGCAATGGCAAGCCCTCTGAGCACAAATCCGAAGGCGGCGTCAAACCCGAGGTCAAGCAACACGATCATGCGGTCTATACCGCCGCAGGTCTGCTTCGCTTGGCGTTGGCGCAGAAATACGCGGATCGTCACGGCGCGTTCAAGCGAACCGGCAATCCCGATCACGATTTCCGATTCCTCTGGGTGACAGATTTCCCCATGTTCGAGTGGGACGAAGAAGGACAGCGCTGGGCGGCCGCGCATCATCCCTTCACCTCGCCCCACGAGCACGATATGGATAAGCTCGAATCCGATCCCGCCGCAGTACGCGCATTGGCGTATGACATCGTGCTGAATGGCACCGAGCTTGGCTCCGGCTCAATCCGAATTCATCGCCAGGACATCCAAAGCAAGATTTTTCACGCGCTCGGCATGACCGAACAGGAAGCGCGCAGCCGCTTCGGGTTTTTTCTCGAAGCTCTCGAGTACGGCACCCCTCCCCACGGCGGCATCGCGCTTGGCCTCGATCGAATTGTCATGATTCTGGCAGAAGCTGACAGCCTACGTGAGGTTATTCCATTCCCCAAAACCGCGCGCGCCGTGGATCTCATGGTCGACGCGCCAACCCCCGTCAGCGACGCCCAGCTGAAGGAATTGGGAATCCAGATCAAGAAGTGAGCGGATGTGGCAGAGCCCTCTTCGGTTGTGGGTAGCGCAGACTTCAGGAAGTCAATCCGCTTTTGGTCAGTGCAATGCTTTAGCGCTGTGATCTAGCGAAAATCAATGTGAGCGGCCTTAGCCGCTGAGGGGCGAACGGGTATATTCCCAATTTGGTCTCCTCGCTTTTGCCTGCAGTTTCTGTGGTCCAGCGAATTTTGTGATTGCCATCACTTTGCATGGTGACATTTTCCACTGGAGGCGGCTTGTACAACGTCGAATACTGATCCCGGCAGTAACCAAAATTTACGGAGTCTCACCATGGCGAAGTTGGAAGTTGTTTGGCGCAATCCCAACAAGATCAATAACCAGCTACGTTGTTCCCCACGAACTGATATCCGCGAACGAAAACTCTATACCGTACAGCAATTGCTCTCAGGAGCTCACGATATCTGGGTGAATACGTCGGTGCTTGAGGTCATCTCGCGCCCTCCCACTCCGCGGACTCCGCAAGGCCTTGCTCGCCATTGGCACTTCGGCTTTGGCTCCTAGCTCTGTCATCAAGGCCGGATCGAAATCCTAAGAAAGCTCGTTCCCGCTTCGTAGCCGCCTGCTTTGCTTTTCTACCTCCATCTGCGACACTTGAGGCGTCTTGCGGGTGTGAGCCCGCAGCCGAAATCCCGAGCGCAGCGAGGGATCTCTTAAATTTTATGGGTAGGATTCACGTTCTTTCCGAAGCTGTCGCCAATAAGATCGCTGCTGGCGAGGTGGTCGAACGCCCATCCTCCGTCGTCAAAGAGCTTTTGGAAAACTCTCTGGACGCCGGCGCCAGACGCATAAGGCTGCAAGTCGAAGCGGGCGGCAAAAAGCTGATCCAGATCGTTGACGACGGTTGTGGAATGGTGCGTGATGATGCGCTGCTCGCCTTCGAGCGGCACGCCACTTCCAAGATCAAAAACGCAGACGACCTTTTACACGTCGCAACCCTGGGATTTCGCGGCGAGGCCTTGCCGTCCATCGCCTCCGTCTCGCGCCTTCGCCTCGAAACCCATGCTGCGGAGGATGCCGCCGGCACCATCGTCGAGATCAACGGCGGCAAGATTTTTAAAGTCGAGGAAGCCGGAATACCGCTGGGAACGTCTATTACCGTCCGCGACCTCTTCTTCAATACGCCCGCGCGAAAAAAATTCCTAAAGTCGGAATCCACCGAGCTTTCCCATATTGCATCGCTGGTGACGCACTATGCCCTCGCCCACCCAGACAAGCATTTCGAGTTGCATTCGGCAACCAACGCCATTTTGGTTGCCCCTCCGGTAGCTGGGCATCGGGAAAGGGTGTTTCAGGTGTTTGGCCGAGACGTCCTCGACCAACTCGTTCCAATAGCGGCCGCGCAGCCCCTGGAACGCATCGGCCTTCCTCAGCCTCCGCCATGGCGGCGCAGCGAAGAAGAAGAGGATCAAGCCCCACCCGACCCCGGCGAACTGCGCGTGCACGGATTTATTTCCAAACCCGAAATTCAAAAGCTCAATCGCAATTCCATCTATGTTTTTGTTAACGGTCGGCTCATTCGTGACCGCCTCATCCAGCACGCGCTCACCGAGGCGTATCGCAATATCATTCCGCCCACGGTTTATCCCGTAGTGCTGCTGTTTCTCGAGTTGCCGGGTGCCGAAGTCGATGTGAATGTCCATCCTTCGAAAACTGAGGTGCGCTTCCGTCAGCAGACCGCGATGCACGATTTCGTGCGCGATTCCGTCCGGGCTGCCCTCATGAAAACACGTCCCGTACCGCAGTTCACGACCGAAATCGGTGCCCGCCCCACCACAACCCCGGCCCTCTCGCCCGGGTCGAGCCCGGTTACGGATATTTCCTCCTGGCGTGCCGCGCATTCTCCTCTTCAGCCGCAAGGCTTTACCCTGCAGGCTCCCGTGCCTCCTCCGATTACCGAGCACTTTCAATTCGGCACTGGGGGGATCAATGTGGAAGCCAATGCTGCAGTGTCGGTCGCGCGTGCGCCGCAATTTATACCCGAGGTCCCGAGCGATCACTGTACTCCGACCATCTCAGAAGAGCCCGAGCCCCCGAGCGATCTCGCTCCGGCCCTTGCTTCTCTCAAGCCGCTCGGCCAAATTCGCGACTCGTTTATTCTGGCGGTTAATCCGGAAGGCCTGTGGATTATCGATCAACACGTCGCCCACGAGCGTGTGCTCTTCGAACGAATCTTGAAACAGCGGACGGCACAAAAAGTAGAAAGCCAGCGCCTTCTAATGCCATTAATCCTGGAACTCACTCCCGCACAGCAGGCGATGTTTGCGGAGATTTCCGAAGAGTTAAACCACAACGGTTTTGAAGCTGAGCCTTTTGGCACGCGTAGCGTAGCCGTCAAGGTAGCTCCTGCCGGCGTTGATGCAGCCGAGGTCGAACACATGCTGCATGAATTACTCGACGAGTTCTGCCGCGAGGAGCAGGCGCTCAATCTGGAGAAGATTCGCGCCCGCATTGCGGCCTCCATCGCCTGCCATGCTGCAATTAAGATCAATATGCCCCTCGAGCAGAACAAAATGGAATGGCTCCTGTTCGAGCTTGCGAAAACCGAATGCCCCATGTCCTGTCCCCACGGCCGTCCCGTCGTTCTGCGATACTCGTTGCGCGACATACAAAAGGCATTTAAAAGAATCTGAAAAACAGCCCCTGGCACTTAGCAATCGGCATTTGGCCAGGAGACTGCAAAACGGACTAAGGGCTAACTGCTAAATGCCAATTGCTCATTCATGACCGACCTCGAACTAACTCAACTACGGCGCGAGAAATGGCGCATTGACGGGCATCCCGTACGGACTCTCGAAGAGGCTCGCGAATTTATCGAGTCGGTTGGCTTCGCTTTGATGTATCCCCTCAAGCCGCCAATTTTGTTACCGACGTTCATGGGAGCATGGGTCGGCTCCGACGATCACTTGCCCACTTGGCAGCAGGCATTTGCTGATCCGCGAGCTAAAGATGCTCTGGAGTTGATGGTTCGTCTGTTGCGCAATCAAGATGCGTATGAGGCGAATCTGTCTGAGGAAAACAATGCCTTTCTGTTAGCTGCTTCCATCTTTCCTTATTTTTATGCCTTAAAGGGCGAACGCAATCCCAAGCAGCCGCCGAAACCGGGTCCCCGTTCGGAATACTCACAACTCGCCTGCGATACCTATGAGATTATCCGGCGCGATGGGCCCGTTTCCAAAGCGCAATTGCGGCAGAAGCTGGCGGGCAGCATCACTTTTGCTGCCCTGGATCATGCGCTAAACGAGCTCTGGTCGAAGCTGCGTATCACCCGTGTGGACTACAGGCCTAATGAGGGCGCGTTCTGGGATGTCCTCTACCGCTGGGCGCCGGACGCAGTGCGGGAGGGAATTGGCCTTTCCGTAGCGGAAGCGCTTTCCGCGCTAACCTCGAAATACCTGGATTGCATCGTCGCCGCCGAGCAACAGGAAGTCGAATCTTTTTTGGGCAATTTTGTGGCTCGCTCACGCGTGCGCGAAACCATTAACGCTCTTCTCGCCGCGCGTGAGTTGAGTTTTGTTCACGTTGAAAGTCGCTCCCTCTTGCAGATCACCGCTGCAAAACCCGAACTGGCCAAGATTAAATCCCCGGGCCTCAAACACCGTCCGCGCTGACTCGATCCCATCGTCATCCGGAGCGGAACGAGGAATCCAACCTCGCGTTTGACTCGCTTCCTTATCCGTTCTCCATTAACATGATCTGCTCGTTACTTTTCATTTTCGTTTTCGTCTATGGTGAATATGCGTTCCATAATTTCCGTTTTGGCGATACTCACTTTCGCGTTGTCGCTCGCTTTCGCGCAAGCGCCTGCAAACTCCTCTTCGCAGCCAAACATGCCGTACACTCCCAGTCTCGACGTAAATTCAATGGACAAATCTGTCGATCCCTGCGTCGACTTTTATCAATATGCCTGCGGTGGCTGGCAAAAAAACAATCCCATTCCTGCAGACCAAACTTCCTGGAGTGTTTATGGGAAGCTCTACCAAGACAATCTCAACTTGTTGTTTAGCATTTTGGAACAGGCTTCTACGCAGACGGAGCGCGATGCAGTTACGCAGAAAATTGGCGATTTCTACGGTGCCTGCATGGATGAAGCCGCGATTGAGAAGCGCGGTTTGGCAGCGATTAAGCCCGATCTCGACGCCATTGCCGAACTCAAATCGCTGAACGAGATCACCCCGCTGATTGCTCATCTCCAGTTTGCTTACGGGGAAACGATTCTGTTCGCGCAAGGCTCCATCCAGGATCCGGACGATTCCGATCAGCAGATCGCCTTACTCGACCAGGGCGGCTTGGGCTTGCCCGATCGCGACTACTACGTGAATGATGACGCTAAATCGAAGGAAATCCGGCAGCACTACTTACTTCACGTCCAGAGGGTATTTGAACTCATGGGCAACAGCCCCGAAGCCGCCAAGAAAAACGCCGACACCATTATGCGCATGGAAACGGCCTTCGCTAAAGCGCAACTTACCCGCGTCGACCGGCGCGATCCTTATAAACTGAAGCACAAAATGAAAGTCGCAGAACTGGCCCAGATTATGCCGGCGTTCGATTGGGAGGCCTATTACAAAGATCTGGAATATCCCAGTTTTGACATCGTGAATGTCACAACTCCGGATTACTTCAAGGAAGTGAACGCCGCGCTGACCAACCAGCCCATTACGAACTGGAAGACCTATCTCCGCTTCCACGTCGTGGATTCGTTCTCCCCCTACCTGTCGACGAATTTCGCCAACGAAAATTTCAGTTTCTATCGCAAATACCTTCGTGGCGCCAAAGAACAGCAACCCCGCTGGAAGCGCTGCGTCCAATACACGGATTACAACCTGGGCGAGGCCCTCGGCCAGGTTTACGTCCAGAAAGTCTTCTCGCCCGAACTGAAGGCCAGCACCTTGGACATGGTTCGTCGGATCGAAGATGCTATGGGAGATCGTATCCGCGCCTTAGATTGGATGAGCCCGGAAACCAAGCAGCAGGCGCTCACCAAATTGGCCGGAATCCGTAACAAGATTGGCTATCCCGACAAATGGCGGGATTATAGCTCAGTCAACATCACTCGTACGGATTTCGCCGGCGATTTGCAGCGCGCCCAGGAATTCGAAACCCGGCGCGATATCAACAAAGTTGGCAAGCCGGTCGACCGCGGCGAATGGCAAATCTCTCCTCCTACTGTTGACGCTTATTACAACCCACAAATGAACGACATCAATTTTCCCGCCGGCGTCTTGCAGCCCCCGCTCTATGACGCCAAGCTCGATGACGCGCCCAACTACGGAGACACCGGCGGCACCATCGGTCACGAACTCACCCACGGCTTCGACGACGAGGGCAGTCAGTTCGACGCCAAGGGCAACCTGAAAAACTGGTGGACGAAAGAAGACCGCGAGAAGTTTGACGCCCGCACAAAATGTGTTGTCGATCAGTATGCCCGGTATGTCGTCGTTGACGACGTTCACATCAACAGCAACCTGACGTTGGGCGAAGATGTCGCCGATCTCGGTGGCGAGATTCTTGCCTACATGGCCTGGAAGGGCGCTGAGACAGCTAAAACCCTCGAACCGATTGACAACTTCACTCCCGACCAGCGGTTCTTTGTCGGTTTTGCCCAGTGGGCGTGCGCCAACGAACGTCCTGAGGACTTGCGCATGCGGGCCATCACCGATGAACATTCACCAGCCAAGTACCGCATCAACGGTGTTGTGGTGAATATGCCTGAGTTTTCGCAAGCTTTCTCCTGCAAACTCGGCCAGCCTATGGTCAAGCCGACAGAGAATGTATGTAAGGTGTGGTGAACTGCGTTGGAGTTGTCATCCTGAGCAAGCTGCTTTTGCGCAGCGAAGGATCTAGGCGAGCCGCGCGAAGTTGAGGCGTTTGGCCTGGCGTCTGAGCCAGGCGCCGAAATCCCGAGTGAAACGAGGGACCCTGCGACACAAAAACCGCGCGCTTGGCTTGCCTCCTTTTTAAGAGTCAGTAGTAGCCAAGAAAAGGCTTAGCGCCGATCTCAAACATCAGCTGCCCGATAACCGGGGCGCCGACGGCCAGCGCGAATCCTATTAGCGCGAGTAGGAGAACTTCCATCTCTATCGCCAGATTCTGCGATGTCTTGGACAAGTTTTCAATTCACGTTCGTAACCGGAGCCTGGTCTCGAAAGTTACGGGTTCTGTCATGCTGAGCGATGTTCGTTCGGCCGCTTGCCGCCGAACGACAAGTCGAAGCATCCCTACCTGAAAACGAACCCTAGGTGGCCAGCTCCACGACCTGCCCCGCCAGTGTGCACTCCTTGGCGTCTTTATCCTCACGCAACCCCATATAGACAGGAGCCCGCAATTTCAATCCTCCTTCGGCAGTCTCGTGCGTCCACTCCGTGAATTTCACCTCGGTGACGAGTTCGGGCTTGACCCAATGCACATGACGAGCATCAACCGGCCCGGGAAATGGGTTCTGTTTGCTCTCCAGCTTCTTCAGTTCACTCCAGACTTGCTTCAGCGTGCTTTGATCGAATCCGGTTCCGACCTGCCCTACATGGATCAATTGCTTGTTTTCGTTGTAGAGCCCGAGCACAAGCGATCCAAAGTATTGCCGGCTGCCTTCCGGATCGGTGTATCCTCCGATCACGCAATCGACAGTCTGCGTCACTTTGATCTTCAGCCACTCCCGTGTCCGCCGCTCTTCATAGCAGCTGCCACGCCGCTTGGCCAGAATCCCCTCGAGGCCTTGCTGTTTAGCCGCTTCAAACAACGCATTCCCGTGTTCCAGAAAATGTTCTGAGTAACGAATCAGTTCGTTGGCCGAGACAATCTGTGCCAGTACTTGCTTCCGTTCTTCCAGCGAGACCCTCCGCAGGTCATAACCATCCAGGTAGATCAGGTCGAAAACGTAATAAGCCAGCGGCAACCCGGATTGTCCCGCCACGCGCCGCCCATGACTGCGAAATCCCGTGCGCTGCTGCATGAGGCTGAACGACGAGCGGCCCTGTTCATCAAGCACCACGATCTCTCCATCCAACACCGCGGTTTCGGATTTGATGAATTTCGGCAGCTCGCGTAACTCCGAAAACTGTGCCGTCAGATCGTTCTGGTTGCGCGAGCACAGCCGGACTTTGCCACTTTCAATGAACGCAATCGCGCGGTATCCATCCCACTTGATCTCGAACAGCCACTCCGGATTGTCAAAGGCGTGATCAGTCGCGGTCGCCAGCATGGGATGGATTTGAGTGGGTATCGGCCGATGGACCGCGCCTTGCAGATCAGCAGCCACAGAGCTTGATCTTTTTTTTGTGCTTATCGTAGAAGCACTCGATCTTGAGCCGCCCGTCACCCCAGCGTTCTTCTTACCGCCAGTTTCTTCTGCGGTTAACTTTTTTTCATCCTCTGTGACCTCGGTGCCCTCTGTGGTTGTGCTCTTTTTTGTCTTTTTTTTTTATCCAACTTCGCCAGTGTTTCGGCCAACCACGGCGCTTTTAGTTTCCCCCGGGAAGCTTTACGGCTGCTCTCCCATTCCGCCGATCCTTCATCCCCGGCAATCTGCGCCATGGTCTTGCCGCTCAGCACGGAAGTGTCCTCGTCCTCGGCATCAAATCCCGGCACGACATATTCATCCTGTTTCTTGATCATCAGCCACTCGGTGCCTTTGCTTCCCGGGCGACGCGACCTCATGTGAATTAAGGCAAAGTCCCCGTTGAGCCGCTTGCCATGCAGACGAAACTTCAAATCGCCTTTCTCCAACATCTTTCTAGCTTCGGCATCGGTTCCAGGAACGTATTTGCCGTTGACCGGCTGAGGCGACAGCGGTTCCCAGGTCCCCACTTCCCAAACCATTACAGTTCCCGCGCCATAATTTCCTTCCGGGATGATGCCTTCGAAATCGAAGTACGAAACCGGATGGTCTTCCACTTGCATTGAAAGGCGCTTGTCAGCCGGATCGAGCGATGGCCCCTTCGGTACTGCCCACGACTTCAGAACGCCATCCAACTCCAATCGGAAGTCATAATGCAGTCGTGTCGCGCGGTGCTTCTGCACCACGAACCGGTGTTTGGATTTCTTTTCAACTTTCGGTGGAGGCTCAGGCGTCTCCTCGAAGCGACGTTTGCGTTTGTATTCTTCCAGGGCCACGAGGACCATTCTAAACGCAGCCCTCGAAGGACACTATCCGGAGGCAAACGTACTAAATGCTAAGTGCCAATTGCCAAGTGCCTGCATTAGAATCTTTCCGGCATAGATCCTTAAGGCATGAACCGCGAATATCCCGACCGTCCCTTTATTGGTGTGGGCGCCATCATCGTCGAGGATGGCCGTGTGCTCTTGGTCAAGCGCGGACACCCACCTCTCGCTGGCGAATGGTCTATCCCCGGAGGCGTGCTTGAAGTTGGGGAAACTTTGCGCGAAGCCGCGATTCGTGAAGCTCTGGAAGAAACCGGTCTCACGGTGGAACCGACTACCCTTCTCGGCGTATATGACCGCATTCTGCGCGATGCCGATGGGCGCACCCTCTACCACTATGTTTTGATCGACTTTCGGTGCCGCCGCCTCGCGGGGGAAGCCCTGGCATCCGGCGATGCCGCCGAGGTGCGCTGGTTCCGGCAAGATGAGATTTCTGGGCTGTCGCTCGCAGAAGACACCGCCGAAGTCATCAATCTCGGCTTCGAGAAGCGTTCAGAGAGTTCCAGTAATTAATCGCGACCGGACCTGGGGAAAACTGCGACAACTCTATCTTCCTTGAAAATGCAGCGTAAACGACGCCTCGGTGTCGTTAGGCTGCCCATTGCAAAGAGCCGGCGTGAATACCCACTGATGAATGACGTCCAGCGCCTCCGCATTGAACTCAGGCCGCTCCGAGGCTTGCACCACCGCGTCATGAATTCGCCCATCTCGCGCAATAATTCCCCGTACCACTATTTCGGAATCGGCACCGCCATTCCCGGGTTTCGGCTGAGGCATCGATTCACCGAACGGCCGCCGGTACGTCTTGCAAAACTGCCACATTTGCGCATTCGGCGGAGCCGCTAAAACATTGGCGGTAGCATCCGCGAGCGACGCCATGACTTGTTTGATTTCCATTTTCGGGCTCCCAGCAAAGGAGTAGCTAATCCGCCCTGGCATCAGCGCACCCGAAAAAGCGAAGAATTCGCTGTTCTCCACTAATTCATCACCGACTTTCTCGCGCAGTAAGGTTCCATTCGCGGCATCCACGCAGATTTCATTCGCCTCGCTTTTTTGTCCGGTGATCGTATCGAACTCGATGCAGCGCGCGGGCCGGGCATTCACCTCCCGGTTGTCGATCCTGTGTATGACATCCTGATCATCGAAGTTAAGGTGGTAAATCGGGGTAAGCCGCCTCAGATCTTCAACTTCAGGCGGTGCCAGTTCATGACTCCTCACCTTGGCGATTGTTTTTTCTGTATGGACCTCGATCACGTGGTAATCCCCAAATGTGGTTTCATCCCGACGACCTGTACCCTGAATCACAACTCGCGTGAATGTGCCTTCTCTCACCCCAGCTTCGTTGTCAAAAACCTGAAACGTGTCTGTGCGCTCGAGATCCGGTAAGTGCACAGCCGTACTCACCGCGTTCGCTTTCTCTAGCAGATTGACGGCTTGTTCACGTACTCGAATATCTTGAGCAAAAAGAACGGAAGGGAAGCACAGGAACACATGCAATAGCAGAATGCGATTCATCCGCCACCTCCGAGGTCGTATTGAGGGGCCCGTGAAAAGGCGCGAGTGTAATTGCGCCGCTAGGGGCGAAATTATACGCCATTGAGCAGACTTTCCACCCAAAGGGCAATTCTGTTACGAAAACGGAACAACCGTCGCTGTCCCAGCTTCGCGAGCGCATTTTGCGAGCGATCCTGGGATTTTGCTCGACAACCTGGCAAGCAGAAAACAGAACGGCCCATGCCTTTCAGCACGGGCCGCCCGGTGGACTGTTTAGGATTGACCAAGAGGTGGTCACTCTACGTGGCCTCTTCGGCAACTCCGGGTTCCCAGCACGACCTTATGCTGGGCGGATCGCATCCAAACTCACCGGTTAGTGTGCGGGCTGTAGCTTCCGGCAACTTACCACCGAAAGCCCCGCTTAGAGCGACCTGCTCTAAGTCTCAGCCACCTCACCTGGTCTTTTGAAGCATTTACCACTACAGTCAGAACTTGTCATCAGACCACCTCCTTTCCGGTGTAAGCGCAGATTACTCGAAATCCTACTCACAAGCAAACAGCACGGAAGTGCGGGAGCAAGAAAGTAAACTCTTCCGTTAGGATCAACCCGTGCCCCTCTGGTCCCCCAATGTCATCGCAGCCTTGGTTTTGGCCGTGGCTCCCATCTTTGCTTTCGGTTTTGCCGGGAACCCGATCGTGCGCGTTTGTCAGAAGATTCCTCTTCCCCTGAGAATCATTCTTCCGGCAGTCTTCGGCCTGCCCTATGTTCTTGCCGGCTCGAACTGGGGCCGCGGCAATTGGCTAGTGGTCTATTTCGGATTGCCCATCATCGTTTCGGTTCTACTGCTGCACGCCAGCCAATCCGATCCCCAGCAAAATGGCGACTGGCGCGACTTCGCCGTCCTCGCCGTACTCGGCTTGGCAGTCGATCTCCGCTGGCTCGAATCGGCGTGGCCCGTCCATCTCGGCGTAATCAGCAAGCTTATCCTCCTGGATTCAGCTCTCTATGGCTTTCTCATCATCCGCCAGTTGACCAACGTCGGCTTCGACCTGCGAATCCAGACAAAAGACTTCGTAATCGGCTTCCGCGAACTCGCATTCTTCGCGCCCATCGCGATTCCTCTTGGGCTCATTTTGGGTTTTCTCCAGTTCCAGCACCGCATCCCAAAACCGAGCTCAGCCGCATTAACGCTGGTGTTTACTTTCTTTTTCATCGCTGTCCCAGAAGAAATTTTCTTCCGTGGCTGGCTGCAAAATCTACTGGAGCGTCGGCTAGGCTCTCGCTGGGCGCTAATCGCGACAGCAATCATTTTCGGTCTCTCCCACTTCAATAAACGGTCAGCTCAATTCAACTGGCGATATGTTCTGCTGGCCGCCATTGCCGGCATTTTCTACGGTAGGGCCTGGTCTTCTCGCCATCGAATTTTTGCGTCAGCCATCACCCACACTTTCGTCGACACCATTTGGTCCCTTTGGTTGTGAATTGAAGGCTTCATTATCATCCCGAGCAAGCGTCCTTTGCGTAGCGAGGTTGAGGCGCCCAGCGGGCGTTTGAGCCCGCTGCCGAAATCCCGAGCGTAGCGGAGGGAGCCCGAACCGCGCGAAGCGTCGCGTTCGGAGCGACGCAATACTCGCGCGTTTGGCTCGCTTTCCTTATCAGAACGAACACCACCAACGCTCCTGAGTTATCCTTGCCAGTAGCCCAAAACACCGTCATGAAAAATCTTTCTCTGATCCCTGTCATCCTTCTCATCTCGCTAACTCCCGTCTGGTCGCAAACCACTCCCGCCACGCCCGAAGTCCTCACCGTCGATGCCTCGGCTCCCGAGCATCCTTTGCCCCATTTCTGGGAGCACATGTTCGGCTCTGGCCGCGCCATCCTGTCTTTGCGCGAAAGCTATCGCGACGATCTCCGCACCGTCGAAAACGTCACTGATTTTCAGTACGTCCGCTTTCACGCTATTTTTCATGACGAAGTGGGCGTCTACGACGAAGACGCCCAGGGCAATCCCGTCTACAACTTCTCCTACGTCGATCAGATCTACGATGGCCTGCTGCAGAACCGCATCCGTCCCTTCATTGAGCTCAGCTTCATGCCCAACAAGCTGGCAGCCAAAGATATTCATCAGGCTTTCTGGTATAAGCCCAATATCTCTCCGCCTAAAGACTGGAACCGATGGGAAGAACTCGTTTATCAATTCACAAAACATTTAGTCGACCGCTACGGCGTCGACGAAGTCTCCCACTGGTATTTTGAAGTCTGGAACGAACCCAACATTGATTTCTGGGCCGGCGACCCAAAGCAAGAAACGTACTGGCAGCTTTACGACCACGCTGCCGCTGCCGTGAAGCGCGTCAGTCCTCGGTTGCATATTGGTGGTCCCGCAACCGCTCAGGCCGCCTGGGTGGATGCCTTCATCGCGCACTGCGTCCAGAATCACGTTCCCGTCGATTTCGTTTCCACCCACGTCTACGGCAACGACACTGCGCAAAATGTTTTTGGCACGAACGAGAACATCCCTCGCGACCAGATGGTTTGCCGTGCTGCAAAGAAAGTCCACGACCAGATCGCAGCCTCTGCGCGCACCGACCTTCCGCTGATTTTCAGCGAGTACAACGCAAGTTATGCCACCGAACTTGCGATTACCGACTCCATCTACATGGGCCCGTGGATGGCCGATACAATCCGGCAGTGCGATGGACTCGTCGACGCAATGTCATATTGGACTTTTTCCGACGTCTTTGAAGAGCAAGGTGTCGTGAAGCAGCCTTTTTACGGTGGCTACGGACTAATCGCCGAAGGCGGTATTCCCAAGCCCGCCTATGCTGCATTCGAGGTGCTACATGAATTGGGCAACGACCGAATCTCCTTGGACTCCAATTCAGCCCTGCTCACGCGCCGTCCCGATCGCACCCTCGTGTTGGCCGTATGGAATCTGGTTCCTCCAGATCAAAACGGCGCCGTCAAAACTGTCACCATTCATTTTAAGAACGCTGGGGATCTTCATCGGGCAACAATTTCACGCGTTGATCATGACCACGGAGACGTCCATTCTGCTTACGAGAAAATGGGCTCACCGCGTTATCCAACCCAAGCTCAATTGCAAGAATTGCGTCAGGCGGCTCAGCTACCATCCCCGGAAATCGAGAACATAAAAAACGGTGAGATGACGATATCGCTGCCGCCTGATGGCCTCGCGGTAATTGAAGTTAGATAATCAGAGTGGTTCTTACAGGCTCATCTTGGGTTAGCTGAACATCGGTGTTGCCGTTTTGGCCGCTACCGAACGCGACTCAGCGCGAAACCCTGCCAACTCCATAGCAGTCCGCACTTCGGGACTTCGCATGAAAGTGTTCCAAACAAATTCAGTGCGTGCGTTTTCCGCCATCAGCATGCTGATCCCAACATCGATTCCGATTACATCCGAACTTGCCCACCCATTCAAAGGGTTGAACGCATCCACAAACCCATACCTCTTCCAAATTTGTTTTCCATAGTACGCACGCAAACTTCTCAGAACCTCGAGCGACTCGGAAAACAAAAAGGGAAGTGATCCGGCCGAGGCCGCGGGAACAATCGTTCCATCGATCGGCCCCAGCATCGGCGGCCCGCCCCATGCGACGTAGCCGCGGTGCGAATCCGATGCCGTGATTCCCCACACCTTGCTGGAGTAGCACGGGAACTCCGAACTCAATTCCTCGCAGAATTTCCGGTGCGCCCGGCACGCGATTACAGAATTTTCAAAATAATCGGCATGCTGGTCCCGCTTCGCTCGGAAATCAAACCAGGCGTGCGAGAACTGGTGCACAAACAGCGGCGCGGGAATCGAGATGTATCGATATCCCTGATAAACCATATAAGGCCGGCGAATCGCTTCCCAGGATCGCGCCGGAATCGGATGCGTCGAAGATCCCATGGCCAGCAGATAGAGCATCATCGACTCACAATAAGCGTCCCACCGTTTCGGACTGAACTCCAGCTCCGGAGTCCAGTGCATCGAGAAGGTGTCGCCACCATTCAAAAGCCATTGCCAGTCGACGCGCTCGTAGAGCTCCGTCGCGTTTCGTCGGATCTCGCCGTCATTGATGGCTTCGCGGCAAGTCAGCACGCCGCAGAGCAAGATGGCCATATCGATCGGTGAAATTTCCGAGAACCCCAACCGGTTGCCATTTCGCATATCCACGAAGTGATACAAGAAGCCGTTGACCTCTTGGGCCTCGTTCAGCAGAAAGTGCAATGTTGTGCGCACACGCTCGGTAATTTGCTGCGGATCGCGATAGTTCCGCTCATTCCCGATACATAATGCCGTAAGCCCAAAGCCGGTCGCCGCAATGCTTGCCGTCACGCGAGCGTCAATTCCATCCGCATTGGCTCGGTCCCGCACCAGGCCCGTATGACCATCGGCCTCATTCCAGAAGAACTCAAAGGCCGCATGCTGCAACTCTTCGAGCAGGGAATTGTCTGCTTCATGCTCCGAAGCGGGCAGCGAAAGAAGCGCTTTGGACGCCCAGCCCTGGCTGGTCAAAGGCAGAACAATTGAGCCCGTGGCCACGGCCCGCAAGAATTTACGTCTATCCCAACGCATGAAGAAGGAGGAGTGCTTTGATTATGCTTCAGAGAAGCGGATTTCCCATCGCCTAAGTCACTGGAAAGTACACATTTTTCACCCCAACGCGAAAAATTTTCCAGAAACAGAAGGCAGTTCAACTTCTCGGTTCGCATAGAGCTTATTACGAACGATTGCTCCCGCCCATGGCCCGGGAGCCTTTTGAATCACTACCGTAATAAGGTGAACACCTTAACGGGATTGGTCGCAGCCAGATTTCCAGGTTCGTCACAAGCCGATGTTTGACCGCAGACTGGGTCTAAACCTGCAACAGATGTTTACCGGTCTGTTCTCAGACGTTGAAGAAAGGTGACCAACCTGCATAAGTTGTTGTGCGCACAAACCTTGTGATAGCTTTGTGCATCTTTGATATGGCACGCCGCAGTAGCAGATAATCAGACTTGAGCACCGACCTGACGCCAGCAGATCTAAACATTTAGGGCCGATATGGGGCAGAACAAGTTCCGTAATGCATGGCAGGAGCGCTTATCCGCGCTACGCAATGTCCCGCCCGTCCTCAAGATTGTCTGGGAATCCGGTCCCGTGGTCGTTTCGCTCGGCTTGCTCTTCCGCCTATTCGCAGCCGTGCTCCCGGTTGCCCTGCTCTGGATCACCAAGCTGATCATCGACCGCATTGTCCATGCGGTCTCTAGCCATCAGCCGGTAAATGCCGGCTTCTGGTGGCTGGTGGTGGCTGAATTCGGCATCGCCGTCTTCCTCAGTATTCTGAGCCGCGGAATCGACTTCCTGGACTCGCTGTTGGCCGACAAATACACCCGGCACGTCAGCATCGCGGTCATGAAACATGCCTCGGAGCTGGACCTGATCGCGTACGAGGACCCCGTTTTTTATGACCGCCTCGAGCGTGCTCGCGTTCAAGCCACGGATCGTCTTGGCATGATCCAATCGATTGGCCGATTAGTCCAACAATTGATCACCGCCATCACGATGTCCGCTACCATCATCGTGTATTCGCCTTGGCTGATGTTGCTGCTGATCGCCGGTGTTCTGCCCGCATTCCTGGGAGAAAGCCATTTCGCATTCCTGGGTTATGCGAAAAATTTCAGCCAGACTCCCATCAAGCGCCAGCTCGATTATTTGCGTGTCTTGGGCGGCAGCAAAGAAGCCGCGAAAGAACTGAAGCTGTTCGGCCTGAGTGCCTTCCTGACCGAACGTTTTACCAATCTTTCTAACCGAATCTATTCGGAAGACGTCTCGCTGGCCCGCAGGCGCCTCATAGCCGGAGCGGCGCTGTCGATCATCGGCACGCTCGGCTATTATGCCGCGTACGCTTGGGTTATTTGGCAGACTGTTGCCGGCGTCCTCAGCATCGGCACTTTGACCTTGCTGGCCGGCGCGATCCAGCAGGCCAGCTTGAACATTCAGCAGGTCTTCTCCACTTTGGCCGGAATTGCCGACCAGGCGCTGTTTCTCACGGATCTCCTCGCTTTCTTCGGCATGCAGCCCACCATCCGCTCCAAGCCCAACGCTATTCCCGCCCCCCGCCCCATCCGGCTCGGCTTTGAATTTCGCGGGGTTTCGTTCCGCTATCCCGGCACGGAGCGGCTGGTGCTCAATCGCCTGAACTTTCATCTCCATCCCGGCGAACGCGTTGCCCTCATTGGCGGGAACGGGGAGGGTAAAACGACCATTGTCAAGCTGATGACGCGGCTCTACGATCCTATTGAGGGCCAGATCCTGCTCGATGGCATCGATCTGCGCGAATACGATCTGGAAGACCTTTACCGCGAGATTGGAGTCATTTTTCAGGACTTTATGCGTTATGAGATGACGGCGAGCGAAAACATCGCCTCCGGCCTGATCCAGGAACTCGACAATCTCGCGCTGCTGCGCAATGCCGCCCATAAGAGTTTGGCAGATGAAGTCATTGAGCGACTCCCGCAGCAGTACGACCAGATGTTAGGCCGAAGGTTCGAAGGTGGTGTTGACCTTTCTGGCGGCGAGTGGCAAAAGGTGGCCCTCGCCCGTGCCTATCTCCGCGATGCGCAGCTCTTGATCCTTGATGAGCCTACGGCATCGCTCGACGCCCGCAGCGAATTTGAGGTTTTTCGCCGCTTTGCCGAACTTACCTCGGGCAAAATGGCGCTCTTTATTTCTCATCGCTTTTCGACCGTGCGAATGGCAGATCGCATCGTAGTACTGGAAAAGGGAAGGATCGCAGAAGAAGGAACTCACGAGCAGCTTTCGTTGCTCGGCGGACGTTACGCCGAGATGTTCGAGTTGCAAGCTGCAAGTTATCGCTAAGTTGTTTGCTCATGCCTGAAAATACGCACCTGGAAGTCATAAACGAAGAAGCTGAGCGTCTGCAGGAGGCTGCTGCGAGCGATCCCTCTCTGGTTGAGAGTGATGATGCGAAAGCTCTGCATGCCCATGCCGTCCAACTGGCTCAAAGCTTGTCCTGGGTGCCAGGTCTTCGTTCTTCGAACGCGATCTTCGATCGTTTTCGAACGTTGCGGGGCGCCATCAGTACCCAGTTCGTTCCATTCCGCGCTCCTTTAGCTGTGGATGCTGTCGTTCCCGACGATTTCCGCTGGTTGCACGACAATATCAACCTCGTCGATATGGAACTGTACGGCATGGTGGATGGACTCAAGGCCATGAGCAAAGTTCCTCACATCATGGCTGAGGGCGACACGGTAATGCCCAGGCCTCTTGCAATCGCCCAGGGATTCCTGTCCGCCGTGCAGTATCAGTTCAGCGAAAAGGCACTCAGCTCGTACATTCTTGCGTTCCAGGAAGTCACCATTCTGAACATGAAAGAGCTGATTGCTCTCGTGCCGGCTCTCAAAATGGTTCTCCTCGAAGAAATAGTCAGGCGTGCTGCCAAGGTCCTGGAAGATAAGAATGGCATTTATGGTGTTGGCTTTTGTATTACAAGTCTGCGAGAGGCCACGCAAGCTTCCTGGAAAGAACTTCTGGAGCCGCTCATTCTCTTCGACCGCATTCTGCGGCAGGACCCGACAGGCGCTTATGCGCGCATGGATTTTGAGAGCCGCGAACTCTACCGTAAAAGAGTGGTCAAGGTCGCCCGCCGCAGCGATTGCTCGGAGACCGAAGTGGCTCGGCACGCCTTAGCCTTGGCGCGCGAAGCCTCAGAGAGGCCCAGCGCTGATCCGCGCCTGGATGTCCGCCGTTCTCATATCGGCTATTACCTGCTGGCGGAGGGCAAAGATCTTCTTCACCAGCGGGTTCGTTTTCGGCCCAAGTTTTCGAACCGGATTGGCGATTTCCTGCGCACTCACCCCGACGAATACTACCTTCCGGGAATTGAGATCCTCACCTTCGCGATCATCACCGCCATCGTGGTCCTGATCACGAATCGCTTTAGCCCCCCCGATCTGATTTTTCTTGCCATTGTCGCTCTGCTTTTGCCGGCTTCCCAGAGCGCGGTGTTGCTCGTGAATTATTTGACCACTTCGCTGTTGCGCCCGCAGATTCTTCCCAAGTTCGACTTCTCCGAGGGCGTTCCACAGGATTGCGTCACGCTCGTAGGCGTTCCCACTCTGCTGCTCAACGAGAAGCAAGTTCACAGATTGGTCGAGGACGCC
>Ga0070731_10001022_pt1 | contig 31222 bp, 23 predicted proteins | sample Coa_R1_2_FD_66448 | JGI IMG/M metagenome (GOLD analysis project Ga0070731, IMG submission 66448) | Surface soil microbial communities from Centralia Pennsylvania, which are recovering from an underground coalmine fire - Coalmine... | ecosystem: Environmental > Terrestrial > Soil > Unclassified ... | reverse complement strand
TTCTAGAGAGATTATGTACGCGATAAAAATATTATTTCCAGAAGAATTATTAAAACATGCAATTTCCGAAGGAACAAAAGCCGTTACAAAATGGAACGCTGAGGTAAGTGATAACGATCCTAAACCTAAAAATTACAAAAATAAAAAAGAAACGACACAACGTAAAGCGGGTTTAACATTTTCTGTTAAACGTTGCGAAAAACAATTACGTATATATGGTGGAGGAAAAAGCAGGGTAGGAAAAAGTGCTCCTATTTATCTTGCGGCTGTTTTAGAATATATTTCTGCAGAAATTCTTGAATTATCAGGCAATGCTGCGAGAGATAATAAATTAGTTAAAATAACTGCGAGACATTTACTTTTAGCCATTTTTAATGATGAAGAGCTATCTAAATTAATAAATATTTTACATGTAGAATTTTCTGGAAGCGGTGTATTACCTAAAATACAAGAATTGTTAATACCTGAACATAAAAATACTAAAAAAAGAAAAAATAAAAAAGTACAAAAAAAAGATAGTGAAAGTAGTGAAGAAAATAATAGTGAAAACAGTGCAGAAAAATATGAGAAAAATGTTAGAAAACCTCATCGTTTTAGACCAGGTACGGTATCTATAAGAGAAATTAGAAAATATCAAAAAACAACATATCTTTTATCACAAAAACTACCATTTGAAAGAAATATAAGAAAAATTGCAACTGATCAAAACATGGAATTTCGTTTTTCTGATGGAGTTCCAGAAGCTATACAAGCATTTGTTGAATTTAGACTCGTTAAAATATTTGAAAGTGCGCAACATTATGCGATTATTTCTGGTAGAATGGGAATATCTGGCAAAGATATAATTTATGCAAAATCAAACGCAGGAGTTTTAGATATTAGGTTAAATAATAGTTCAATTTCAAATAAAATTTTACAAAAAGATATTCCTCAAGGGGCAATTAAACGTATCGCGCGTAGAGGTGGAGTTAGAATAATATCTCACAGTGTTTATGAAGAGATTAATATTATCGCCGCATCTATAATTTATTCAATCATTAATAGTATCTCTGCAGAGGTGATGATTCGTCGCGTTAAAACTGTTTCTTTAGATATTTTAAAAACTTGTTTCCCTAATGTAGGATACAATTTTATTATATAAAAATACGAATATTTATTTTGATTTTTTCTCCTTTTGGGGAGAAAAAATATAAAACTTTTGATATTATATTTTAGCGGGATCATCTATTTTTTTATATGTCAAAATTTCGTTAAATTCATCTCGGGTGCCTGGATATCTTTTATGATAACTAAATTTAAAATAAATATCTATAATTTTGATATAACACCCGTCAGAAAATAATTTAACGAAAAATATAATTCATCCATAAGCTTAAATCCTCGACGTATACCGAAATAAATTTCATTATAATTTGTTTTGATATACGGTTCAAGTAACTGAAATAAAGATGTATAATGATGAACATCTAAAATTTCGTGAGTTGAATAATGATTAATTTTATCGGGTGGTAAAAAATTGCGAAGGTAGGCGTGAATATATTTACTTACATCCACGTAAACATATTCAATCATTCCTAAAATAGCGATATTATATATCCAATTTATTCCATCAATTTTAATTATTCCGTCTATACTACTTGTTAAATCGTCATTAAATTTTTTTATATACCTATAAGAAGGTAAATATCTATTATATAATTGAATTTTCTCTGTATAATCTAATGATACTAATAACATACGAAAAGTATTAATGTGCGATTTTGTTAAATCACCGTTTCCGTGTTCATCATTTAAATTATCTATTAAAACAGCTCTTTGTAAATCACTCGGCACTTTTGAAATCATCAAACCCAACACCTTACTCCAATTATCTATAGCGCTAATAAACGCTTCTTGACTATTTAAAAATAATTTTAATGGAATAGGTTTATTTAATGTTTCTTCAGCAACATTTATTTTGCCTAAAGGCGAATTTAAACTTTCTTTAGAAAGTTCGAACTTTTCTGCTTTAAATCCACCTAAAGTGGATTTAGACTCGCCAGGGTCGAGTTTAGCAGAAAAGTTAAGGTTTTTAAAATATAGATTTTCATTAATTTTATTGGTATCTTTAGCTATTTTTAATATTTCTTGCATTTTTTATATTTCTTAACATTTTTCTTATTTTTATAAAAAATTTTTAAATCTCAAAAATAAATATATTTATTCCATTTTTATAATAATTTTCCTACAACAACTTCACTATAAAATTCAGAAATATCTAAAATATTATCTAAAATTTCAAATTTATTTTCTAAAATTGTCTCTTTCAAATTATAATCTCCATTTAATCTCCTAGAAATAACATATCCTTCACCAAGTAATAAATTTTTAATTCTATTAAAAAAAGGAATTAGCTCGTTTTTATCGACCCAATCGGTTAAATTTGAAGTATGAATTAAATTATATTTATTATCTGTTTTTTGAATATAATCGAAAAAATTACCGCAAATAAAATTTATTTTATCTCTATTTTCAATAACTTTTTTCAAATTATTAAAATATGGCGGTAAACATTTCCTATTATATCTGTTATAAATTATTTGGTAAAAGAAATAATTTTCATCTATTTTATATTTTTCGTGATATTTATCCATTATATTTCTAAAATGATCATAAAATTCTTTATTTAATGAATTTATAACGGCGCTCTCTCCAAATTTTTCAATTAAATTCTTTTTATCAAAAACCTTTTCGAAATCATACCTCGAATTTACTAAATCTTTGAAAAGCTTCTCAAATGTTCCGCTTTGATTAATGCCAGAGTAGATTAAGTTTTTATTTATTCTCCAAAATTCTCTTTCTTCATCTGTAAAACGAAATTTACTAAGAATATCATCATATTCCATTCTACTTAATTTTCCTTCAAAAAAATCTAAAATGGAGTCAACAGCGTTGACTTTTCTATCACAATACATAATAACAGCTAATTTTAATTTTATTAAGAAAAGTTGATTAATATTTTGATCGATCACATCTATTATGACTTCGCTTTCCTCATTCAATACAGATAATAAACTAAATAATGTACAACCGCCAGACCCCACGATTAAATATCTTTTTTTATTTAACATAAGGCTATCTATATATAATTCAACTTTTGGATCCTCTCGGACTTGAGAAAATAATATTGACATTTTTATTAAAATAATTTATTGTTTTTAAATCTTTAATTTTGATTTTTTGTTGGAAAAAAATCAAAATAAACATAATAATTAATGTAATTTAAATATAATATTTTTAAATGAAAATATTAGTAATTATTTTAATTATGATTTTGGTAGTCTTTATCTATATGTTTTATAAATATTATTGGTCCGTTCCTGGGGATATACTAGAGATTACCGATGGAAAATATAATAATGAATTAAAAGAATTTGAAAAAATAATGAGTCATAATTATCCATTAGGTAACGATAGTTTTACTATATCTCATGGTAATAATTATTATTCATTTTTTAATAGATTGGGAAAGGTATATATGAATATATGTATTGTAGATAATAAAATAGTTGGAACGGCTTGTGGGATATTAAGAAATGTAAAATATAACAAAAATTCAAACAAAAGTTTGAATTTTGTTGAACTCGCGTTTAATAATTCCTTAAAAGAAAATTATAAATCGCAATCTTTAGATTGTTGGTATATTTGTGATCTTAAGCTTTTGCCCTCATTTAGAGGAAAAAATGTAATAACAAAAATGATAATAAAATCTATATTTAAACTTTGGACCACAAATAAAGTTTATGCGATAAGTATGGATGACGATGATCAAAAAGAAAATAAAATATTAAAATATTCTCAAAAATTTCCATTTTTAAATTTTAAATCTGCAGGAAAATTAATGATTTATTCTGTAGATTATGCTACGATAGTTAATTTATTACCTCTTATAAGAAAATATAAAGGAGATGTAAAATTTACTTCTCTACTAGGCAAGAAAGATTTAATACTGAAATCAACCAATAAACCCATGAAATTATTGCATGTTTATGTGGAAAATCAACCAATTTTAACAACAAATTTAGAAATAGAAAAAGTTAACTTTTTTCCTTCAGAAAAAAGTCAAACAAAAGTTAACTATTATGTCGAACCTATTAAAGATTATACTTATATGTTTTGTTGCCCATCTAAAAGTGAGATGTATGAAGAATTAACGAAAAATGGAATAACAACAAAGATAACTGCAACAATAATTCATAAAAATATGGATGATTGTGATTGGAATTTTATATTAACTTCTGATATATGAAATAAAAAAAATTAAAAATTTTATTTAAAGTTTTGAAATTTCATTAGTACGTTAAAAGTATAGAATGTGATAGAATGGATTGTGTAATGACTATTAGAAACACAGAAAATAATGCGCATAACAATAGAGACAAATTAGTTAAATTTAAATTTTTCTGCTAAAGCAGAAAAATCAAAACTAAAAGATTTAACTTGAATAATTTTCAACAAATAAAAAGTGTATCTGAATTTGTTTTTTCTCAGTCAGATTCTGGTTGTGGTGACGCACATTAAATTAAAATTTTGATTTTTAAAATGCATAAATAAGAAATTTTTTTCACGTTTTTTAATGTGAAAAAAAATATTTTTAAAATACTTTGCGTTTTAAAAATAAATGTAATTTAACAAAAATTCAAGCCTTTGGTTTGAATTTTGTTGAACTTCGTTCAATAAAAAAATATTTTATACAATTAAAAAATGAAATAAACATTTTATTTTTTATTTTATTTTTTTTGAACCATGAATAGCTCCTTTGAGGAAAATAATGTTAATTTAAAGCATATTAAAGACACACATCTTAATGTTGATTTTTGTGAAAATTTTTTAACTAAAGAAGAGGCAGATCAATTATTTTCTTTTTGTGAATTTAAAACTCAAAATAAACCGGATTATAGGAGAAGTAATATAATTTTTGGCGATGAAGGCTTAATATATTCCGATACATATCAAGGTAAAACTTTTCATAATAAAGCTATATTATGGCCTCAAGAATTACTTAATTATAAAAATAAATTAGAAAAAATTTATAGCCACGTTTATAATTTTTGTTCTTTAATGAAATATCCTAATGGAGGCGTCGTTATAAAAAAACATAGAGATAAAGAAATGACTTCTGGAACGTCAATATGCGGTATATCTGTTGGAACAACACGTAAAATTAGATTTTTACCTACTTCTTATATTAATGCTAAAAATTCTGAAGGAATAACCTTAAATTTAACACATGGAAGTTTATATTGTATGTTGCCTCCAACAAACGATAAATGGACGCATGAAATATTGCCAGAAAATAAAGAGATAGGTGTAAGATATAGCTTAACTTTTAGAAATATGGATATAAATAATATGATAAAAGAGATTCCGAAAAAACAATTATGTAATGCTATTCTTAAAACAGGGAAGAGAAAAGGTCAAGAATGTGGTGCTGATACTTATTATAATAAAGAGCACCCTTTTAGATGTGGAAGACATGTTGCTAAATAAAAAATAAAAATAAAAAATATAAACAAAATTAGTTTAGTTTTTCGGAAAATATATAAGTAATAATTTTATTTTATTATATAATAAAATAAAATTTAAAATGCTACCATATAATGAAAACGACGGCTTTGTCGGTTTTTGGATCAGCAATCATGAATATTACGTAACTGGCGATACTTATGAAAATGGTAAAAGAATATATATTCAGGATAATGAAATATTAGAAAAGATGAATAACAAATCAAAAAAATCCTGCGATAAACAGGTGTTAAATTATTTTCAAAATAAAGAAAAAAATAAACTTTATACTCATTTTGATATTTATTCTGAAGGCCGTAAATATTATGAAATATATATTTCTGGACAAAAATCTAATCAGAATGTTGTTATTTTTCCAAATTTTTCAAGTTCTTACAAACTGTGCAAACAATTATCGTCATTTAATAATTTAACAATAAATTTATCAGATTTAATATGCTCTCAATTTACCAATTCAAATGATAATTGGGTCGATTTATTTCAAAAATTTAATAGTAAAAATAAAAGAGAGGACAAACCTCTCTGCACCTCCATAGGTCATAAAATGGCCTCTTCTTTAATTAAAATAGCTGCTTTAAGAATTTTTGCAGATGCTGAACAATCAATTTTAGAATTGCCCGTAAATTCAATGGATTCCTATATCCCTGATGAACAGATTGGAAAATTTGGGATGGGATTTTTTTCCTTTTTATATTGGCTTATCGATCATTCAAAACGTGTATTTTATATCTATAGTTGGTTTGAAAATAAAAAATCAGAATTTTGCAGTTATTGTGCCACGATAAAATATAATGAAAAAGAAGGATTAACATTAAATCTTAGAATTTTTGAGAGTGCCGTAACAAAAACGGGAACTTTTATGTATTTAGACACGAAATTAGATAAATTTACAGATGAAAATATAGTAAAATTTACTTCTCAAATAAATAAATTAAATAGAACTAATAGTGTTCGTTTATATTATTATCATAGCAATTATGATAGCACTATCAGGTCAGATACTCAAACATTTCCAAATAATTCAACGTTAAATAAAGCAGACGCTTCAAATCCATTTTCTATTTTTGTGGCTATTTCTCCTACAAGATTTTTTATAGAAGATTATGCAAAAGGAATACCTATAAAAATTTTATTAGGGTCGTTATTTGTTGTCTCAATATCTACTAAAACTATAGGATCTTCTATTAAAAAGATACCTGAAGGTTGGAAACCTAAAAATGAGCGTGATGAAGGTTTCATAATTTTAGTCTCGCGAGTTGCTGTAGTAAAATTAATTCCACGAGTTTTAGGCAGTAATATTTATATTCCTAAAAATGGGGGAGTAGTTTTAGATATGCCATCTATAACACAATTACCCGTTTCTAGAGACGATATTATTTTAAATTCAACGACTTACAAAATATTTGTTGAAAATTTATTAGATGTGTTAGAAATGGGTAAAAAAGATAGGGATATAACAGGTATACAAAATGCATGTCAATTATATTATGATTATACATCTAATGATATGAATAGGCAAGCTATTAATGAGGCTTTATCTATTTTTACTCAGAAAAATATAGGATTTCTTGTAAATCAACATATATTTAACGGAATAAAAAATATAGATACAAAATGTATAGTCTCAAATACTATGAATGTTGCAGATGTAGAAAATAGATTAATAAAAGAATTCGAAAATTTAAATAAAATTAATGATAAAGTTTGGTATGGAAAAAGAATAATTACGATAAATTATCCTACAAGTTCCGCTATAAATATGTATGGAATGTCGTCTTTAATATTTGTTTCTGAACAATTTCAAACGCAAAAAAATTGGCAAATTACGGGACCCCAGGCCCATCCTTATTTAAATTTATCTCCGATGGATACTACGTTTGGCGAAGAAAAAATAAGAAAATACGGTAAAATGGTTTCTGAAAAAATTGAAAAAGCAGGATATGCGGATCTATATATAACAATTTTATCGATATATGATGGGTTAAATGTTTATTTTTCTTATGACAATAAATCGCATTTATTAGATTTTCAAAAAAATTATAAAGATATCGCTAATAATTTTTCTATAGAAGAATGGAAAAATATTTCTTACGCTCTATTATCAAAATTAACATCTTTTAAAGGTAATCAAACATACGGAGGAACACCTTATATATGGGTGCTACTCGACACCAGTTTTGAGCATACTGTAATAACCCAACATGGACATACAGTGCGTATTCCAGAAAACTCCGATAAATATGATTTTTATCGCGAATTATCGGTTATAAAAACGATAGAAAAAAATAGAGAAACTAATATTACGCATTTTTTTATGCGAAATGATCTATTTCCAGATAGTATTTATTCTTATTTAAGTGAAGAAGAGATATTAAAAACATTGCACAATAATATACTTGAACATTCAATTTCTTTGGTGGATTATACTATATGTTCAATTGTTTTTATAAGAATGCTTGCCCACGTAATAATAAAGCATGTATATGCTTCCATTTTTTTAGAAAATTTAAAAAATGCTCCGTTAATCTCTTTTTCTAGGTCTTTATTAGCAAAAATTCAGAATTTAAGGTATTCGGATAACGATTTATTAGATTTATATTCATGGATAGGTCAAAAGTCAATTATTCATTCACATTTTCCCGCATATATTTACAAACTTGTTGACGAGGTTTTAGAATGGTGGAATATGGTAACAAAAATTCAAAAACCATTTAATTATGTGATTGATATTCCATCTAATTCAAAAAAAACTATAACGACGACCTCTCAATTAATTAAATATTTATTCGTTAATAATTACACAGAAGTTAACTCTGATAATTTATTTGAAATATTTAATGGATCTTCTCATTTTAACGATAAAGAAAAATTAAAATTGCAAATAATAGAAATAGCAATAAATGAAGGGACTACAAAGGATTTTGTCTCAGCATGTTTAACAGAATTAGCTCAAAATTCTGTAGACGCAATTAGACTTTCAAATGCTGAAAATAGGAACGTAAATATTTTTTATTCAAATACTGAAAATAATACTTTCACTATTATGGTGGAGGATTTTGTTGGAATGCCACCTAAAGCATTTTTATATATAGGAATTCCATTTTTAAGTACAAAAACAGCGTCAGATTTAGCGACAGGAGAAATGGGTAGCGGGTTTTTTAACGTATATAGAGAGAGCAGTTTAGTTATAATAGATACACAATTTCAGGGAATAAATTATATTTCTTATGATATGCCGATAGAAGATGAAAAAACAAAAAGAATTATCGATGTAAAACGAGAAATAAATATTTTTCCGGTTAAAAAAAATAATTCACGTAAAGATGGAACAAAAATAATAATTAGATCGAAAGAATTATCAGAGGTTAAAAGGGCAGAATATTTAGGTTTAGCTAGATATACTTCAGAAAAAATATTGGCTCAAATATCGGCTTTTGACGATATTAAAATTGTTAATAATGGAAATTTTAATAAAATAAATAAAAAATTAATGTTTACTATCGGATATTTTGACGTTTATTTTTTAGATAATACTCAATTATATCCCTCTTATATTTTTACAAAAAATATACCTTTTTCTCCTCTTTCAAATTATTATACTAATTATGCCTCAGATGTTCAAGTAGAGGTGGGAAATAATATTTTAATAAATATTCGTCATGGAGGATATACCCCCGTTCAATCTAGAACTCGAATAAATATGCCTGAAGAAGCGAAAAACCAATTTCAAATAATGTTAGATTATATTGTTTTTGTTAAATCTTTAGTGTTGATTAACGAAGATACAAAAGGACGTTGGGAATGGATGTATCAAAATTTTTCATCGAGAACGCCTGCTAATCAACTTAAACGAACAGAACAAAAGTTCACTGGCGGAGATAAAAAAGATTACAATATTTCTGCGTTTTTTAATTATATTAATTTTGATTTACTGAGCACGTTAGTATATTCTTTCGTAAATAATATAGTAGATTATACGAACAAAGCTATAGATATTATAGGAGATAAACAATTTAAAGATATGGTAAAATTATTTGACAAAAAATTATCAAAATTTAATTTTTCTCAATTTCCAGAGGTTGAAAAACTGGGTAAACAAATAATTGGGAGATGGATAAGTACAAAAAATCCTCCTTCTTCTATCGTAATAACAACCTCTCCTAAATCACAAAAATCAAAAATATCAAAAAAATCGGAAAAAGAAGAATTAAGAGATATTATACCCGACGAAGATGATAAACAAATGGATCCTTATGTAAGAATTTGGATAGAAACATTCAAAGATAAAGCTATTAAATCTGGCATAATAGGTTGGACGAAGGACGCTTTAAAAAACATTTTTATAATTAAAAGCGATGAACAAGAAAATGTTTTAGGTTGGTATCAAAATAATTCTATAACGATAAATACAATAACATGGAATAGTGAAGACAGAGCAAAATTAATTAAAAGTATCACAAATATTAAAAATAGTTTTGATTTTCAGAATATAGATCTATCGATCTGGAATAAAACCTTTAGTTTTAGATATCCATCCACAACTTTACCTCACGAACTTGAACATGGTAGGCGAGGATCATCACATAATTTAGGTATAGCTCATGATTTGATACGCACCAAATTATGGGAAGATGATATACCTGTTGAGAGAACATTTGATCAATGTGCTAATGCGGTTTTTAGTAAAGTTTTAGGGGAGGGATTTTATGAAGAATTATTGATAAGATATACAAAAGCAAAATTAATTAAATAAATATTTAAATAAAATATTATTTTTATCTTTATTTGGAAGATAAAAATATGTTACTTTTATGAAGTTTTAAAATAATAGTAATATAGTTTGTGAATTTGTCATTAAATATATGATTATCATCACTACAATAGTAATAATTATAGGATTTATTGATGGAAAAATATATTTACCGCCTATTATGAGCCAAAACGCTATACTTATTATGACCAATAAATATATCCACGTTTTAATTTGAGAATTCATAATTATTAATTAGATATTACATTTATTTTTCACATTTTTAATTGTGAAAAATATTTAAATTTATTTTTTAAATTATAGACTCACAAAAACAAATTTTTAACCTCTATAAACATAATCAGAGGTTGTATCATGGGATACTGGATAATAAGTATTGTGTTCTCTTCGCATGATTGGTGGAGCATATTCATTAAATCTATAATCTGGAATTGTGAGTCCTGGTTGACCATAACGAACAAAATCACCTCTTAAGCCTGCACCATAAAGATCTTTTGGAATATTTTGACGACCATGGGCCATTAAATCTCCAGCTCCTCTTGTTCCTTCTGGAACGACTTGCACATATGGTCTTTCTAAATTTTCTCTTATAATATGATCGCTACAAGATTGACCCGGAGGTAAATAAGCATTACATTCTGCACCTCCACCTCTCATATCTACACCTAAATGACCTACATTTCTTCCAAAAACATCAGATTGTAAATCTGGATTTGAAGCTCCACACATTGCAGTATAATGACCGGCTAATCTCGCTCCGGCTTGATTTTCTGTTACTCCTGTGTTTACTCTCCCTTGTTGAGCCGATTTTAAAGATTGAACATATTGCGCCATTTTTTATTTATTACTATTAAATATTATTGTTTTAATTTATTAATCAAAAAATTATTTTTGAAATTTTAATTTCAAAAATAAATGCAATTTAGTAAAATTATTTTTGAAATTTTAATTTCAAAAATAAATGCAATTTAATAAAATTATTTTTGAAATTTTAATTTCAAAAATAAATGCAATTTAATAAAATTATTTTTATTAATTATTTTTTTAATTTTGTTTTTTTTCATTATAAAATTTGAAAAAATCAAAAATATATTTAAAAAAATAAAAGTTTAATTATTCGAAAATGGATAGGCAAAACAATATCGAATTTGTATTTAACATATCATCGGAATTTATGTTTTATAAAATAAATGGAGATATGATATTATATACCGACCCTAATAATTTTATAGGTAAAAATATAAAAGATGTTTTACCTGAAAATGTTGCTTCTATAACTACTATAATGATAGATAAATGCTTTGAGACTTGCGAAAAACAAGAATATGATTATGAATTAAGCAATCAAAATTTTCATTCAATATTAATATATGTGGCAAATTTGCATCATGTTTTGGCAACTATTACGCGCAAGTAAATATATTTTTATAAAAATGAAAAATTATTTTATTTTTATAATTATTTTATAAGATTTTTATGGAAGAAAATAATAGAAAAATTTTGTTAGAGACTGAAAAGAGTAAATTATGGATTATTGAAAATTTTACTCCTAATCATTATGAAAATTTAAAAAATATTGAATTAGAAAATGAGCCTATTATTCATATTATGGGGAAAGAATGTCATCAAAGGAGAGATGTTGGATTTTTTTCTGATAAAAGTGAAGGATATAGATATAGTAATCAATTAATGAAATCTAAACCATTAAATACCAGTAGTGGCGTTGATTCAGACGAAAGTAACGATGTCGAGCTTATAATTATGAATTGTGTTTTAAGGCAAATTAATAAAACATTAGGTTCAAATTATAATGGAATTCTCGTAAATAGATATAAAAATGGTGAAAATTATATAGGTGCGCATAGCGATGATGAATCTGGTTTAGATAAAAAGAAAAAAGCTGTTGCATCCATATGTTATGGAGCTATAAGAAATTTCAGAATAAGGGATAAAGAGAGTAAACAAATAGTTTTAAATTACGATCATACGCCATGCACATTATTAGTGATGGAAGGTGATTTTCAAAAAGAATTTACGCATGAAATTCCTAAGCAGAAAAAAATTACAGAAGAGAGAATATCGTTAACTTTTAGGCACCATACAAAATAAAATAAATAAAATAAAAGTAAATATTTTTTTCTGACGTTTTAACGTCAGAAAACTCTTATAAGCGAAAAAATAATTAAGTAAAAAAAAACAAAAAAATTGAAAAATGTTTTTTGTAAAAATTTAAAATAAATAAGAATTTTGTGAATTATGGACTCTGAACAACTATCTCAATTATTTGGCAAACTTCTCGAAATACAAGCGCAAATTATTGCTAATGTTAAGAAAAATAAACGAGAGTTAATTTTGGTAGTTCTTGAAGATATTGATTTTGGTTCTCGTTTGGAAAATCTTCGTGCAACTCTTCTTAAATCGCAAATACAAAATGAGACAGAATTAATTAAAAAAGACGATTCTATTTCATTAATTTACAAAAATACAAAGGAATTTTCTACTCAGCAATTAGAAGATATGACTGAGATCACCAGAAAAATCTTTGAACCCGCATTGACATATCGCAAATTATTGGATAATATACGCGAAATTATGCTTCAAAAAGATTTGACTAGCAAAATTAAAATCGATACAATATCTGATCTTCTTATTTAAAATTTCTAAAGAAAGTTCAGACTTTTTTGCTAAAGCAGAAAAGTTTAATTTTAATTATTTTTTAATAAAATAAATATTTTTTCATTAATTAAATTGCATTTTTTTTCTGACGTTTTTAACGTCAGAAAAAAATTTTTAGTGAAAAAATAAGTCAAAAATAAAAATATGTTTTTGTTATTTTTTAAAAGTGAAATATCAAATTTTAATTTTTTAAGAAAAATTAAAAGATAAAATGATAGAGACTTTTTGGCAAGCTGCACTTTTTTTAATTTTCATGTATATAATATATATAGTTATTTTTTCCGGAGCGGGTCGCGTTAACGCTCATTAAAATTATTAAAATAATATTTTTCACATTGCAAAAATGTGAAAAATAAGTTCTATTTATTTTTTATCCGCACATCATAGTTACATATTCTTCTTTACAATTTTCGCATTTCCATAAAAACACTGATAAATCTTGCAAATCCTTTGGATTATACGTAACGCAGTAACGTTTATGATTTTTCATATAACTTGACGTATATGTTCCATCATTATCTAAATCGTCGTCATCTTGACGAGGAATCCATCCTAGAAATAAAGAATGTTTTTCAGATTTACACGAAGAATGTATGCTCCAAATATGAGAATTCTCTATTATACATTCAAATAAATCTTCGTCATCACCCATTAAATCTCCTTTACAAAAACAATAAGGACATTTCTTTTTATTATTTTCAAAGGTAATAACATCAGAAAGTTTTTTTATATCTGCAATCGAAAATCCTTCCATAAATTTTAATTAAATTAATGACAAAAATTTATAGAATTTTCAATTTTTATAAAGATTAAAAAGGATATTTTTAAAACAAAATATTAAAAATGAAAAAATAAAACCTTAAATTATAAATATTTTCGATAGTAAATTATGGGTGTACCAGGTCTATGGCCTTTTATCAAAATGAGATATGGAAAAGCTATATATCATTTTCATCGTAATTCAAGAAAATATAATTTTGATTATGTTTATTTAGATGCGAATGGCTTGTTACATAACGCGGCGCAGGTAGTTGAAAATTATGGAGAGAAAAAAAGAAATCTTAATAAATATGCGACATTAACTAGTGAAGAAAGACGCTTAAAAATATTTGAATTATTTTTTGAAAATATTATACAAGTTGTAAGCGTTATTAATCCAACAAAAGCTTTATATATAGCGATTGATGGACCCGCTCCTAGAGCTAAACAAGCACAACAAAGAGAGCGTAGATTTGTAGCTGCGCAACTGAGAAAAATAGAAAATGAAAACGATAATTCGTTTAATTCTTCGTGTATTACCCCCGGAACAGAATTTATGCACGAATTATCAAAATTTATGTTTTGGAAAATAAGAGATGCGATTCAAAGTAGTAATGAAAATTCTTTTTGGAAAAAAATCACTGTTATTTATTCGCCGCCTACTGTAGGCGGCGAAGGTGAGCATAAAATTCTAGATTATATTAGATCTTTACCCGATTTTGAAAAAGAAAAAGCCACTCATTGTATGTTTGGACCCGACGGAGATTTATTAATGCTCACTTTATCAGCTCATATAAATCAGATGTTTTTATTTAGAGAGGATAATGATTGTAAAAGATTTGATTGGCAACCCGAATTTGTGGATTTAGTCGATACAAAATTTATTAAACAAGGATTATCTTACGATTTAAACCCTTGTTCTTTTAATAGAAATTTTTCTGGAGAACATAATAATTTTATAGATGAAAATATAATAAATGACTTTATTTTTATAGGATTTTTTGTAGGAAATGATTTTCTTCCAAAAATAAAAATGTTTCACAAATTAAAAGACGGTCTATCTATGATGTACAATGTTTATAATCATATTAAAAAAGATTTAAATTTTTCTTATCTCACAAATAATAATCTAATTATTTTAAGTTTTCTTAAAAAATTTATTTTTGAACTTTCTAAATATGAGAGCAATTATATTACCGAACAGGCATCTGTCGTGGTAACAGATAAAATATTTTTAGATAATACGTTATTAAGTTGTATAAATACAATTATAGAGGGAGAAGTTCAATTTAAAATTTTGCACATGCCAAATTATAGGCAAAAATATTATGCAAAAGCAGGAATCGAAGATACTGCAGAATCCTCAGGATTCTTCGAGGAAAATGTTGCAAAAATGTGTAAAGATTACCTGAGAAATTTAATTTGGGTATATAAATATTATGTTGAAAAATTACCATCATGGCATGATTCATATACATGGCATTACGCCCCTTTAATGATAGATTTATATAAATATATTAATAATTTATCTGGGGAAGATTTAGAAGAGATTTCAACATTTGAAAATCAAAACAATCCTGCATTACCATTTGAACAATTATTATCTGTTTTGCCATCATCTTTAGCATTTTTATTACCAGAATATTATAGATCTTTAATGATTGAAAATAATAGTTCTTTAGTAAAAGCCGGTTATTATCCTGAAAAATTTGATATTGATTATGAGGGAAAATATCAATCTTATCAAGGGATTGCAATGTTACCATTTGTAGAATATGAAGTGGTCTCCAAAGCGTATAGAGAACATGATAAAAAATCAAAATTTAAGTATCATAGAAATATTCCTGGAAAATTATCAACTTTTAAATTTTGCGAAGATTATTGTGTGAATTTTCAATCTGAATATGGAGAAATTAAAAAATGTAGAGTGAAAGTTTTTTAAAAACTCAAAAACAAATAATTATATTTTTTCACATAAGATTTTTTACATAAGATTTTTTCTGACGTTAAAACGTCAGAAAAAAAATGACGTTAAAACGTCAGAAAAAAATGACGTTAAAACGTCAGAAAAAAAATGTAATTTAATAAATGTAATAAAATATATTTTTAATGTTCTTTTATTCTATATGCTTTTGCTATTTTTGCTACGCCATATTTAATGTCTAAAGATTTTGCGTTTTGGGTATTATCAATCAAAGCATCTGTTTTTATATTTTCTAAATTATTTTTATCGAAATTTTGATTTTTCGTTTTACAATGATATAGATCGTGACCCTGCTCACCACAAACATAACATTTTTTTAATAAAAGTTTTGGACACTCATCTTTATTATGAGAGATAGCGTGACAATAATTACATTTTTTTGAAGATTTTAAAAAATCAATCATAGTTTGTTTAACGCTTTCTGTTTGTTTAACATTTTCAGAATTATCAATCTCTTCAATCTCAATCCCTGTTTTTAAAAAATTTTTAGCATAAAATTTTGGCTGAATATCATCTTCTTCTAATTTATTAAGAGTTGGAAATATTTGTAAATTTTCTGTAAAAAATAAATTATTTCCATTTTTCTCTCTTCTTTTTTGCTCAGATATCGTTATTTTTAATTTTTGTATCTCCGATCTCTTTTCAAAATATTTCTGTTTCTCTCTATAATATTGTTGTTCTATTAAATAAAAAGCATTATCTAAATCCGTCTCTCTGGTATTTAATTGGCTTAATAATGCATCAAAATTATATGACATTTTAAAGAAAAAATATATACTTTTTAAACTAAATCAAATAAATTTTATTTTAAATCTTTATTTTTCATTTTTCCAAAAAATAACTTAAATTCCAAAAAATATAAATATAATTTATTTAAAAAAATAAAATTAACAAAATAAAAATTTTATTTGTTAAAATCCAGGTAATAAAAACTATTTTCGAAAATGATGGAAATAAATACTAAAGACGTTAAAAAGATACCTTTGGCCGAATGGAATGAGTGTAGTAAAGGATTTGGACGATATTCTATGACAGTTAATAATTCTATTGACGGAGTTTACTTTTATAAATTACCGCCCGGTAGTAATAGAAAAATATGGACGCGTGCCAGGATAACTGGGATGGATAAAAATATTCAATGTTGCATTATTGGTATGCAATGCAGAATAAATATTATAGGCACTTTTTTCGAAACAGCAACGAGTAGAATTGTGTTTTGTACTACGAAGGATATACCAACAGGTAATTATGATCAAATTTTACCGAATAATGCCGATTGGGCTGATTGTTTTATTATTTCGTTTTTTACATTAGATAATAACAATAAAAGAACATGTGTTAACCCTGGTAAAAACTGGGTACTTCACTTTACGCAAGAATCTACAGAGTCATACCGCAAAATAATTTACCAGAGAGCAGGATATGATATTTAAAATTAATTAATCAGCATCTCGGTTCAGATTTATTCGCTAAAATTTAAATTTATTTTCTAACATTTTTAACGTTAGAAAAATCTTATATTTTTAAATATTTTTATTTTTTAAAGAGCTGCAATATCTTTGATTTTATCTTTAATCTCACCAAAAAGTTGCTCCCTCTCTTCTTTTTTATAGATTATTCCGTTATATACAGGAAGAATCTGTGTGTTAATATAATCATACGTTCTTAATATCTGTGATATTATTCTTTTTTCATGAGTACAAGCTTGTTCGTGAACTAATCTGGTATCCATACTGGCATATTTATTAAGAGAAAAAGATTTTCCCCATTCATCATTTTTCTTTTGTAAATCCCTACATTCAGCCATTATATATCGTAAATCATCGTTATAATTTCTTGTTTGAGGTTCCATTTCATCTAAAATATTATTTATGAATTTTCCCTTATGGTCTGTCAGCCATTTTCTAGACTGTTCTAGCTTATGAAACGAATCTCTTGAAGCATCGGTACATGCAAAATTTTGCTGTTTAGGCTCAGTTAAACTTTCTGATATTCCCAATTCTAAAAGAAGATTTGAAGGTTTAGAAGTACTTGTGGTACTTGTAGTACTAGTTGTGCTTGTAGTTGTGCTAGAAATCCCAATATTATTAGTTTTATTAGTATAAATACTATTAGGATTCATTATTCTTTGAATAGTTTCATAATCTAGATCATCATCGAACTTGAATTTTATTGCCTTAATACCGAGAAGATTTTTTGTTATAACATTATTCAAATACCTAAATGAAGATTTTTCACATTTTGTATTATCAATAATGTTTTTAGCAGGTAATATTTCTGTGTAGTTTTTAATAGTATTAATCGTCTCAATGTTCATGTCATATTCATCTATACTCTTGATTTTATAAGGCGGTGGTTTAATAATTAAATTTTCTATAAACCCAATTACACCCTGTTTCCCTCGAAAATATTCTCCTCTAGTATATTTAGGTAAATCTTCCTGCACTGTATTTATTGTTAAAGGCCTAATATCACTAATATTTATTGTTGCTAATTTAGAATTATAATTCTTTGTAATTGTGTTATTGTTAATAGTAGGTTTAGATGATTGTAACCCTATAATATGCCCTTCTTCTCTAGCTAAGTCCTCTTTTAATTTGTTTATTGTATTATTCTGCTCTTTTGATAAAATTTCTGATTTGACTCTTTCAGCTTTTTCTGCTTCATATTTTTGTTTTATTTCAATAATTTCTGCTTCATATTTTTGCTTTATTTCAACAATTTGTTCAGTTAATTTTTGCTCTTTTTGCACATGGAAAAAAATATCTTTTTCTTTACAACTATTTTGATGATTTTTTAAAGTTACTTTTTGTGTAAATGATGATTTACAATATTCACATTTATTAGTCTCTACAATATCAATTGATTCTCCTCTTATTTTTAAACAATATTTAGCTGTCTTAATATGTGTTTTTAAAATACGTTCAGATGTAAATGATTTATTGCACCATTTACAGGTCAATTTATTACTTTTAATTTTGCTGTTATTTTTAATTTTACTGTTATTTTTGTTCATTTATAAATGATTTATATTTTTTCTAAACCGTTTTATTTATTTTATAAAATATATAAAATATTTTATATTTTTTCTAAAAATTTTAGAAAAAATATAAAATTTTTAGAAAAAATATAAACTCAAATCTGCACTTGGGTCTTTTGGAATTGAATAAAAAATTGCTCTCGATAAGACTTATCGAAGGGTACGTTAAAATAAAATTTTATTTTTATTTATTTTTGGAAAGCTCAAAAAAATTTTTGAAATCTACACACACACCATTTTCTGTGTGTGTGTTGAAAATAAATTTTGAAAAGTTTGGAACTCGTATTTTGATTTATTTCAAAAAAAATAATAAATATATATTTGATGAAAAATTACTCAATTAAAAATTATTAACTATAAATTTTTTCAAACTCTTTAGAGTTTGAAAAAAAATGTAATTTAATTATATTTTTTTCTAACGTTAAAAACGTTAGAAAAATTTTACGGTAAAAAAATAAAAAATTTGAAAAACAATAAATTCAAAAAATAAATTTGACTTTTAATTTTCAACTTTTTAGAAATATTAAAAATATTTTAATTTTTTATAAATCTAGAAAATGCATATCGTATTGAATATCAGAGTCTACTCTATTATTATCTCTAGCACATTCAGAAAAAATTAACGGATTAATTATTTGAAATTGTTTCAAATCCATCTCTTTATGATAATGGAACATTAAATAATCAATTCCGTGTTTAATACCATTTTTTTCAATGAATTTTAAAATTTTATCTGCACCTGGTTTTGATATTAAATAACCGATCGTTCCCCCAATATTATTTTCAGTGTCGTATTCTGTTATTTTGCATAATTTTTTATCTAAAATAGGCTTTTCTTCTCTAGTAAAATAACCTAGATAAACAATATCCCATTCGAATGTTGTATCCATAACCTTTTGTAGATGTAACATATTTAATATATAATTAAATTTGAAAAGAAAATTATCAGAAAAAGTAATATCGTCTTCAATAACTAAATAACTGCCGTAGTTATTATCTTTAAGTAAATCTTTCCAAATTTCATAATGAGAGAGGGCGCAACCAACTACACCAGATTTTGAACCGAAATCGTTGCCTTTAAATAATTCTTTATGTATTTCGGTTATAAAAAGTTGTTTTCCGTCAACAGCCTCTATAAAATCACAATTTTGTAGTAAATTATTATTTTTTAATAAAGAAATTGTTTTTTCTTTTCTGTCTGGCCTTCTCAACAAATTAACGCATTTCATTCTAATGCGATCGTTCAATTTATAAAAACTTGGGTAATCAATTTTATTTTTATACGCTTCTTGAGGGAAATAAGTTTGATAATGATCTATTTTACTATCAAATAGACAAAAAGGCTTTATAAACTCACCATCAGGTGAGTTTAATATAAACCATTCACAATCATGCCTACTATCTGAATCTAAATTAATTGGATTTAAATTTTTAATATAACTGGAATCTGCCCACCAAAAATTACCACTATAATGTTTTTTGGGTTGTTCTTGTAAATTACAACCAACAGTGTCAAATATATCCAATAAATCTATACAAATTTTATGATTATCTACTAAAAAATATAACATATAATCCACCCAAGCCATTACATTTTGACTAGGATTTGTTATTCCTTTTGTATGTAAATATAATATTTTGCAATCATTAAATTTACTAAATAAATGAAGTAATTTTATTGTTGGTTTTTCGAATAATTGAGTATCTGAAGAATAATTAATTATTTTTAGTTTTGGAAGGCTATTCCCACCATTAAAATTTATTTCATCACCGACATTAATAACATATACACAATCTAATGCTAATATTGCTCCTGATTCAGTAATTTTATTTAATAATTTTCTTAAAATATCTGTATTTTTATTGATTGTGCAGCTATGAATAAAACAAACTATTTTATTATCGTCTGTTGTTATATTTGCAAAATATTTGTGATATTCAATTTCGTCATGCGAAGGATTATAATCAAACTTAAATTCCTGTTTAATTACTCTTTCTAGCGTCGGAAAAAAATTATAATAATCTAAAACTTTTTGTTTCTCTCTTCTTATTATATCTAATCTTTTCGACCATTCATCGTTAATTAAAGCGCTTTTAATAATATTGAACGATTTTTCAAAATCATTCATATCTAAAAGAATAAACGATCTCGGGTCGATCCATTCACTAATATTTGGACATCCCCAATAAAAACATAGAGTTTCGCACAACAACGGTTCCCATATTTTTTCGGTTATAAAATTATGTTCTTCATTATTTTCCGGCATAAAATAATATTTATACGGCATTATTCCTACATCTTTATTTCCTACTGGATGAGGACCTTTATAATTTCTAAAATTATGTTGATTATCAGTATTGTAAATGTCGATTTTCACTAAATCATCATTTTTACTTTCAACAAATTTCAAAAAATCTATCCTTTTAATATGCCCAGGATCAAAATATTTTGAACTACAAATTGAGGATATCAAACTAAAATCACTCTTAAAAGAATATTTTTTTATTGAAAACATATTTTTAAATTCTGAATATGTTGTTTTTAATTGCCAAAATGTGGTATTTAAATGAGTATCATGAGATCTTACCTGTAAAAAACGTTGTCTGCTAGGTTTAGCCCAGTATCCCCATGTTTTTACTCCCCAATTTTGTTCTGGATTAGGGCACCAAGGTTCCATTTGTAAAACTATCGTTCTATTTGGTATATATCTTTCATGAATATCACAGGGCTTATTAATAATAACATAAAAATCAATATTTTCATTTTCCCATGTAATTTCAATATCATTCCATCTATAATCCCCTTGACACATTCTATTCCAATCTTTACAGAGATCTACGCTAGATGCCCAGTCGCAGATCATTTTTACTCTAAATTTTTTAACATTTTTTTTTGATTTTTCATCTTCTAATCGAGCCTCGCCTCCTCCTAATACTGAATTTAAAGAATTAAAAAGTTTAGGAAAGGTTTTTTTTTCTTTTTCAGAAAGATTACCTTCTTTTTTCCAAAATCCTGTCTCTTCATTTTTTAAATTTGATCTCCAAAAATCGTCCTGGATTGACGGAGAATTTTCAGCTGAAATTTTTTCGGCAGATTTTTTTTCTGTCAAAGATACATCTCCTGTATGTATTGTGGTATGGATTTTCAAACTGGGTCTGTCCTCAAACATTTTATCACAATAGCTACATTTGTAAGGAGTTGTTGAAGATTTTTTCGTCGGTACAAATGTCGTAGTTGACATTGTAGTCGACGTGGAATTATTATCACTTTGGAATTCTAACGCCCCAATATATTTTTTATTATGTACATATAGACCATCTGTATCATTTAAAATATTAGGGAGCGGTTTTAAATCTTGCTCTTTACAAATAAAATATTTCAAAAAACCTAACGTATTAAAGCCTATAACATTATCATACATATCGCACATTTGTTTTAATTCATTAATAGGTAAAGAACCCACACATTTTATATCGAAACCATACGAATCTAATCCCTGATAAAAAGTATAATCTCCTTTTATTTGAATCATATATTGGTAATATTTATTTGTAATATCTATTTTTTATTCTTTAACATATTTTTATGCGAAAAACAATTTCAAATCCAAAATAAATAATTATGAAAATAAATAATTATGAAAATAAATAATTATATTTTTCACATTAAAATGTGAAAAATAATAGAAAAACATCTATTTTAAATCTTTTCCAAAAGCAAAAAATCTGAATTTCATTTATATTATATATTCAAGCGTATTTTGATTTTTCCAACGAAAATTTGCTATACCTCTAGGTCCCGCTATTAATTTACCAATTTTCATCGTAACATCTTGAGTAGTATTTTTAGTTCCATACATTGTAAAACCTATGACATTTTGCGACAATTCTTCTTCATAATCGATATCTTCATCAACATTTACCTTTTTATCAGATTTTAATATAATATCTTCAATCTGTTCCATCATTTTCTCATCTAAAAATTTTCTAGCGGCATGTTCCCCTCTAGCAGGTGGTGGAATATTCATCAAATATGGTCTTTCATCATATATTGTAACGAACATTTTAGTTTTATTACCCTTTTTTGGATATTCTAATTCCATTTCTATCGGCGATTTTTCACTAGATTTACTATATGTTTTTGTAAAACTTTTAGGGGCTTTTTTAGGAGAGATTATTTTTATTGGAGACTTTGATAGAATGATTTTTTTTGGAGAAATACCATGATGATGTGCGAACTCAATAGTATATTCAAGCGTATTATCATTTTTCCAATCTTCGTTAAAATAATTTTTGAGAGTACTAGACCCCGCTATTAATTTAACAATTCTTTTTGTAATCGCGCTGATACTTTTTTTAGTTCCATACATTGTAAATTTTATAATATTTTGTGTAATCGCACCGGTGCCCATTTTTATTCTATCTTCCTCTGTGAATCCTGGTAATAATTCTGTTTTATATATAATATCTTCATCGGGATTTACATTTTTATCGGATTTTAATATAATATTTTTAATTTTTTCTTTAATTTTTTCATTTTCATGTATTTTTTTTCTACCAAAAAATCTTCGTTTATCGAAAATTGTAACAGTCATTTTAATTTTATTGCCTTGTTTCTTTTTAGTTTTTGGAGAATTTATTTTTATATAATCAACAGGAGGACATACGGATCCTTTTGGCGCATCTATCGATACACTTCTTAAAAGTTTTTGGAACATTTTATTTGCAGCCTCTTTATCTTCGGTTAATTCATTTAATATATCGTCTGCACTTTCTCTTTTATCATCGTCAACATCTCTGCCATTTGCAGGTTTTGATATAAGAAGATGATATACGTCTACTTTTTGTTGATCTTTAGGTAAATCTGAATGAGATTTATATCTGACTGCCCTGCCAATAATCTGTTCTTCTTGAGGTTTATTCCAAGATTTTTCTAAAAGAATTACATTTCTAGTTCCTTTTAAATCTAAGCCCTCTCCGCCAGCTTTTGTAATAAATAAAACATTTACTCCACCATTTTTAGCTCCTTTATTATATTTTCTAACAGCTTTGGCCCTCTCTTTTGGTGACATCGAACCTATTACTTCTTCAAATTTTATTCCCGTATTTTTTAACATTTCTTGTAATTTTTTCACTCCGTAAGTTAAAAACGCTGAATATACTAATGTTTTTTCTCCCTCTTTAATTTTATTTATTGTCCATTCACATTTTTGACAAGGTTCTAATGCATTTGTCGCTACTCTAACACCTGTTAAAAATATCCATGGATTAGAATCTTTCCATAAACTGGATTTTTTCGTCTCAACCTCTCTATATTTTCTATAATATTCTTTTGACATTATCATTCTTAACGGGGGATGATCTATTCTTTCAGGAAAATCTTCTGTTTTTGGATTTTCAAAATACATTATCATATTACGAAAATATTCGCACATTTGTGCTGGATACATGCGTTCAAATTCAGTTTGTGTTAATGGATCTGTACCTTTAACCATTGCAGCTAAATTAATTAAATCTTTCGGACTATTTAACAGAGGAGTTGCTGTTAATAAAAGAACTTTATCAGCATTTTTAGCACAATTTATTGCAACTTTTGCCGCGACAATTTCCGGTTTTTTAGAAATTTTAGCAGATTTTTTAGATCCAACTCCCTTTCCATAAATATTTTTTTTAAGATTATGAGCCTCATCTATAATAAGAAAAACATCGTTACTACATGCTTTTTTATAATATTCATTTGCAAATTTTCTCATCGTTAAAAATTCATATCTTTCATCACTAGATCTGGCGCCATAAGCTCTAATCTCTTTTCTAAAATTTTTCTGTAAAGATGTCGGAGTTACGACTATAACTTTCCCATTTGGATTTGCATCTAAATAACATTGACTAGCGGTAACGGCCGTTAAAGTTTTACCAGTTCCGGTATCAAAAGCTGCGATAATTCCTCTATTATCTTTAAGATATTCAACTAATTTGCGTTGATGTTCTTTGAGTTTTAATCTACTTCTTTCGATACAATCCCCTTTTTTCTTCTCTTTTTTAGAAGATTTTTTCTTTTTCTTAGTTTCAATCTCCATTTCAAATTCCAATTCTACCTTTTTAGGAGATTTTTTTACCTTTTTAGGAGATTTTTTTACCTTTTTGGGAGATTTTTTTACCTTTTTAGGAGACTTTTTTACCTTTTTCTTACTTTCAATCTCCATTTCAAATTCTAATTCCACTCTTTTTGAAGGTTTTACACCTTTTTCCTTCAATAAATAACATAATTGTGTTTTGGAAAATCTAGATGCTTCTGATTTTGTTAATTTAAGATGTTTAATAGCATATTTAACTAATTCTTCTTTTGTGAATGCTGTACTATTTTTTTTTGAAAAATTCTTATTACAATCCCTATTATTCCAAACATTAATTTCAAGCACTTTTGGTATTTTTTTAGTTTTAGGAGATTTCTTTGTTACTTTTTTAGTAGCAGATTTTACCCATTTTATTTTTAAAAGTTTACAAAGTCCTTTTTTATCTAATCCCTTAATATCTGCGGATTTATATCCTTTTTTTATTGCTTTCTTTTTTAACTCTACCACAGTATAAACATTTGGATTTGCTTTTGTTTTACGGGTAGCGCAGACTGACATTTATAATTTTATTTTATAAATATTTATTATTATTTTATAAATATTTATTTATTATTATTTTTAGCTAAAAATAAATTTACTAGCAAAAAAATCAAAACTTTAAATAAAGTTTAAAAGTAAATTTATTTAACATGAGTTTTTTTCAAACTGTTACAGGAACAAAATCGGGATTTAGTACCAATTTAAAAAATCAAATAAATCTATCAATCTTAATCGTTGGAGCAATAAGTTTAATCGTTAGTTTAGCATGGAATTCTGCTATAACATCTTTAATAGATTATTATGTTCCTCAAAAATATGCAAATAGTAAAAATGCTTGGTATAAAGTTTTATACGCTTTAATTTTAACTATAGTAATATTCGCTGGTGTTAATTTTTTAATTGGTTAAACTTAGTCCAACAGAATTCAAACTTTTAGTTTGAATTTTTGTTAAAATTGTATTTATTTTTCACATTTTTAAATACATTTTTTCTGTTTTGCAGAAAAAAATATATTTTTTCTGACGTTTTAACGTCAGAAAATATTAAAATTTTTTACATCAATATTTTTTAGGTGGAGAAATACTTTCTAATTTATATCTTAAGTCAAATTTTTTTGTGAAAGAAAATAATTTAATATAGTTTATTAATTTCTCATTTTCTTTAATCATTATTACATTAGCGGCAAGATCTGTATATTTTATTGTGTTACATATTTGAATATATTCTTCTATTATTTGATTGTTGTAACAATTTTTTTCTGCAATATATCTAATTACGCAACGATAAGATTCGATAATTGTTGAAAAATGTTTTATTTTTAAATCTTTAAAAGAGGTTGGCCATTTTGGAGGATCTAATGGATGGTGTACTAAATAAAATAATCTTCTTTTGAATAGAGCTATAATTTCTTTTTGATTAGCTATTAAATTTGTTAAGTCTCCGGAACAACATTCTTTTTCATATAGATTTTTATCAACAATATATTTAACATTTTTATTTATTAAATCGTTAAAATGTTTACATACTACACAAAATTTATGCACATTTTTATTTATTAAAAAAAATAATTTAATCCAAACATCATCTACAGGATTATTACATATAATTGTGTCGTTAATAGTAGCAGTAATATTATTACTACTACTATTTATTATTTTTTTAGATGCAGCCAGCCTACGTTCTCTACCTAACATATTAAGTAGATAAAAATTATTTTCATCTTTTTTGATTGAATCCCTTGAATCCCTCGAATCCATTTTAATTTTAAGCTTTTCTTCAAATTAAATTAATAGAATTGAGCTAAAGGTTAAATCTATTTATTATTATACCCATTTTAACTTTATAAAGTTATTTTTTTATTAAATTTCTATCTCAATTTTAAAATAAAAATAAAATTTTATTTTTTACATCAAATATTTAAATTTTTTTACAAACAAAAAGTTAATTTTTTAATTTCCAAATAAAAAAATAAAATTGAATTAAAGTCCAATTTTTTTCTTGATCAAAGATAAAAATTAACTTTAAAAAATAAATTTATAAAGTTAAAATGGAAGATTATTCTCAATTATCAAAGGAAGAATTATTAGCAATGTTAAATAATAAAAAATCTACGAAAACTGTTCAGAGTTCTGCTCAAAGCTCTTCTAAAAAATGTAAATATGTTCCTACAAGAGGATTACCCGTACAATGTAATGAAGATGTCGCTACAGCTTATGGTTTTTGCAGAAAACATGTTAAAACTGTTCAAGCAATCACCGCAAAAGCAGAATTTGAAAAAAATAAAAATAAAGAAGTTGAAAAAAATAAAAATAAGGAGACAGAAAAAGAAACAAAAAAACCAAATAAAAAAGTAACTAAAAAAGAAGAATCAAGTAGCGAAGAAGAAGAGGAAGAAGACGAGGAGATTGAGGAAAAAAAAGAGGTAAAAAAACCGTTAATAAGTAAATTAGCTTCGCCTTCAAAACAGAAACCTGCAGCAAAAAAAGAAATTATTAAAGAAGAAGTTTCTAAAAAAGAAATTGTTAAAAAAGAGAAAGAAACCCCTAAAAAAGAGAGTAAAGAAGTTGTTAAAAAGGAAACTCCTAAAAAAGAAATTTCTAAAAAAGAAAATACAAAAGAGGTCGCTAAAAAGGAAAAAGTTTCAAATGAAAAGGGTCAAAAAATGCCAACCGTCACTAAAAAAACAATTAAACCAAATAAATGGGGTAGATTTGAAGATCCTGAAACCCATATCGTATTTGACCCATCAACAAAATACGCTTATGGTGTAGAATTACCAAATGGAGGTCTCGGTAAATTAGAAGAAAAACATATTAAAATTTGCCGAAAATTTGGTTGGAATTATAATTTACCAGATAGTGATGACGACGATGATGAGCTCGAAGAATCAGAAGATGACGAAAAAGAAGAGGTAGAAGAGGACGATGAAGAAGAGGATGATGATGATGACGACGAAGAAGATGATGACGAAGAAGATGAGGACGACGATGATGAAGATGACGACGACGAGGACGATGATGAAGATGACGAAGATGACGACGACGATGATGAAGATGATGACGACGATGATGACGATGATGAAGAGGAAAAATAAATAAGATAATAAAAAGGTTTTTACACCTTAAAAAAAGGTGTAAAAAGTAAAGTAAAGTAAAATAAATATATTCAATAATTTTATTTTAAAAAATATTATTTTTGACGTCAAAATATCAAAATAAATTTATGTAAAAATTAAGTAGATAATTGTATTTAAAAATATTTTTTGCATAAATTTTTATGATTTTTATTTTTCATATTATAAAATAAAGAATTATGAAAATATCAAGTACAACTTTAATCGTTATTACAATATCTATAATTTTAATAATAATATTATTCTGTAATTACGATAAAGATCGCGAACCTTTTGAAAATAAAAAATATTCGAACTCTCTTTTAACAGAAAAAACTGAAATAAATACTACACCAAATCCTAATCTTATTATTTTACCGACTTTAGAACCAGATTGTATAACAAAATGCAATCAAGAGCATGATTTTTGTTTGGCCGCATATGTTTCAGATAAAGAATCGGGATTTCGTGAAAAAACAGAATTTAATAAATGTAAAACCTCTTATGAACTTTGCGCAGTAAATTGTCATATGGATATTCCTAATTTAGATGGATATGTTGAACATTTTAGCGAAGAGGATAAAATTTTAGATGATAGAGATAAATATTGTGAAAGTATTACCGACCCTTATTGGAGATATTATTGTTTTGGAGCTAGACATTTATAAAAATATTAAAAAATAATTTATTACATTAATTAAATTACATTTTTTTTCTAACGTTTTAACGTTAGAAAAAATCTTATGCGAAAAATATTTTTACATTAAATCACATTTATTTTTGACATTAATTAATGTCAAAAATATTTTTACAAAATCACATTTATTTTTGACTTAATTAATGTCAAAAATATTTTTATTTTGCCTTTTATAAAATAAAAATTAAAAATGTCAAATAAAAATCTACCAAGAAAAGTAATATATATCGATGAAATTACTTCATGGTATCCCGATCCAACTTTAAATATATATCAAGCAGCAGAGGCAGGATTTAACGTAATTATTTTATCTTTTTATCTTTCTTCAGGCCCTACAGATATAGTTACCGCTTGGGCTAACGTAGCGACACAAAAACAAAGAGAAAATTGTTTAAATATCATACATAAAAATAATGCAATTTTGATGATATCAGCTGGAGGAGGAACAGATACACCTTACAATTTAAATCCTGTTGAATATGCAACAGAGGTAGCAACTTTTGCGAATAATCATGGATTTGATGGAGTAGATTTTGATTTAGAAAATTTTGATCCAGGATTAAAATATCCTCCTATGAATTCAAAACAAACATTAAATTGGTTAATTACGTGCGCAGTTACATGTAGAAAAATTATAGGAAATAATAAATCACTGTCTTTTGCTCCACAAGCTCCTTATTTTGGCAAAATAGGAGATTCAACATCTTTTGTTGGAGTTTTAGGAGGATTTACAGCGTTAGAATTAGCGATACCTACGACTATAGATTTTTATAATGTTCAATTTTATAATCAAGGGCCGGGATGTTATATTAGTTATGAGGGGCTTTTTGTAAATTCTAGAATAGGAGGTTGCAGTGATATTGCGTTTCACGGAACATCTATATCAGAAATTGCCCAAAACGGCGTCCCATTAAATAAAATAGTTTTAGGGAAACCATTTTTGAGATCTGATGCAGGCAACGATTTCGTTAATATAGGCGATTTAAAAATGTGGATAGACAAGGCTAGAAACGAATTAGGGTGGGATGCAGGTATTATGACTTGGCAATGGCATAATTTTAAAACAGCAAAAAAATGGATAGATTTTCTTTATCCTGGAAAAGAAGGATTTTTTATTTTTAAAGATTCCCTAAGTATTTGGAATCAAAGCATATTATGGCTAATTATTACGGGAATAATTATATTTTTTATTATAAAAATATATAAATCTGGTCAAAAAAGTAGAAAATAAAAATATGTAAAAATGCCCTATTTTTCACCCTATTTAGGGTGAAAAATAAAATTTATTAATTATAGTAAAAATAATTTATACATAATTTTTATCTAGATAAAAATATATTCGTATCTATCATACTTTTTAAAAATTTGTCTATTTTGTCAATCTCTATTTTATTTTTGAAATGCGTTTCGAATTTAACCAATATATTTTCATGTATTTTTTCTAAATTTTCATCAAAATCTTTTTTTGATTTTTCTGCATCAGCAGAAAGATTTGCATTTTTTTTCTTCGCATCATTTATATTTTGCGTAAATTGTTCTATCGGAAAAATTTTCAAATTATTATTTTTGCACAAATTATTGAGTCTTTCATAATTAAAATTATAATTATTTTTCATAAAAAATAACGATTTTCTTAATAGTAGTTCATCTTCTAAATTAGATGACAGGTTTGTACTAAATATAAGTAATACATAATCGGCGAAAAATAATATAAACCAATACTCTTTAATTTGGAAAGTTGAGTTTTCTTTTGTATAATTAATAACAGTAATCAATATAACTACTGCGGATACGAACATAGTTATTATATTTGTCGCAATATAAGAAGACATTTCATTTCTAGAAAAATCGCCTATTTCGTCATTTTTTAATTTAAAAAAATCGCGAGATCTTGTTATCATAAATAATGTGCCTATTAAAACGGAGGTTAAAAATATATCCAAAAAATATGAAAAAAATACTTCTCCAGGGGTCATTTTATTATAAATTATTTTATTATAAATTATTTTATTATTTTTAAAATGAAAATATTTATTTCAATTTTCGTTTTCTGAATAAAATATTTTTCCATTTTATATTTTATATTTAATATTAAATTGCATTTTTTTTCGAACTCTCTTGAGAGTTTGAAAAAATTTAATTATAAAATGAAAAAAGTAGCAATATTTGGCGGAGGGGTAGGTGGTTGTTCTGTCGCTCATGAACTCTCTAAATGCGTGGATAAAAACGGTAATCCATTTTATGATATTACAATTTATGAAAAAAAATATGAAATCGGTGGTTTAGCAAGAAGTAATAGAGATGAAGACGGTTGTGCAACTGAATATTGTTGGAGAGTTTATTTTGATTTTTATAAAAATGTTTTCAAAGTAATGAGCGAAATCTCCTTAATCGATGATAATAAAAAAACAGTTTTAAATAATTTAACAAAATGTAGCCATAGAAATGTCTCTGATCTACCCTTTTCTCTAAAAGATAAAATAATTTCTTATAAAAATGTTTTTG
>Ga0070731_10001021_pt1 | contig 31230 bp, 31 predicted proteins | sample Coa_R1_2_FD_66448 | JGI IMG/M metagenome (GOLD analysis project Ga0070731, IMG submission 66448) | Surface soil microbial communities from Centralia Pennsylvania, which are recovering from an underground coalmine fire - Coalmine... | ecosystem: Environmental > Terrestrial > Soil > Unclassified ... | reverse complement strand
GCGACAACCCCGGCGCGCGCCCGGTGACGGTCGAAGGCCGCGAACTGTGGCTCACCGCGGTCGAGACGGACTTCGAGGAGGGCCGCGTCGTCGTCTTTCGCAACGTCTCCGACGACGTCCGGCTCGAGCGTCTTCGCTCCGAGTTCGTCGCGACGGCAGCACACGAGCTGCGCACGCCTCTCGCTGCGGTATATGGCGCCGTGCGAACGTTGCGCCAGCAGGAGCGGGCCATCGCGGCCGACGTGCGCGACCAGTTCCTCCTGATGATCGAGGATGAATCCGAGCGGCTGCGGCTCGTCATGGACCAGCTCCTCGTGTCGGCGCAGATCGACTCGGCCGACCTCCATCTCCACCGGCAGCAGGTCGATGCCGTCGCGATGTGCGAGAGCCTCGTCGGCTCGGCAGACGCCCGCAAGCCCACCGGCATCGAGCTCGCGGTCGAAAGGCCGGCAGGTCCGGTGTCGCTCTACGCCGACCCGGATCGGTTGCGGCAGGTCCTCGCGAACCTCATCGACAACGCGATCAAGTACTCCCCCGGCGGCGGGCGCGTCGAGGTCCGTGTGCACGCGAACGGGCGCTACGGGGAGATCACGGTCGAGGACGAGGGGCTCGGCATCCCGGCACACGAGCAACAGCGGATCTTCGAGAAGTTCTACCGGCTCGATCCGAGCATGACGAAGGGCGTCGGCGGCTCCGGGCTCGGCCTCTACATCAGCCGCGAGCTCGTACGTCAAATGGGCGGCACGCTGTCCGTCGAATCGCGCTACGGATCGGGCTCGACCTTCACCGTCTCGTTGCCGCTCGCCTAGGCGTGGCCGTGCTCGTGCTTCGCCGGCGGCACGATCACGATCGGGCAGGGGCTGTGGTGTGCACACTGCTGGCTGACCGAGCCGAGCAGTAGCCCCGTGAAGCCCCCGTGGCCGCGCGTTCCCACGACGAGCAGGCCGGCGCTCTGCGCAGCGTCGAGGAGCGCCTGCGCCGGAAGGTCCTCGACGACGCGGCATTGGACGTCGAGCCCGTCGAGCTCCGTCGAGAACTCGGCGCACATGTCCTCGAGCTGTTTGTCGGCGAGGCTCCTGAGACCCGCGATGGCCTCCCCGTCGATGACCGTCCAACCGTAACCGTAGAGGCCGGCGGGCGGAACCCAGGCCCGCACGAGCCTCAGCCGCGCCCCACGGATCCTCGCCTCGCCGGCGGCCCAGAGGAGCGCCCGCTTCGAGCCGTCGGACCCGTCGATGCCGACAACGATGGTGTCCATGCCCTGAGCCTCGCTCCCTGCGTCGCGCGCACGTCGGAGAAAACCCTGAGCGCCGATCCGGGCCGACCAGGACGGGCGGCACAGGAGGTGGTCGGAGACTCGTTTCGTGGCGACAACGACGCCGCTCCTTGAGGCGGTCGGCATCCAAAAACACTTCGGCCGCGTCGTCGCTCTGCGCGACGCGAATTTCGCGCTGGAGCGCAGCGAGGTGCACGCTCTCGTCGGCGACAACGGCGCGGGCAAGTCGACGCTGATCAAGATCATCTCGGGCGTCTACTCGCCGGATGCGGGCGCGCTCGAGCTCGACGGCGAGCGGGTCACGATCGGGAACCCACGCGAGGCGCGCGAGCTCGGTATCGAGACCGTGTACCAGGATCTTGCGCTCGCCGACCATCTGGATGCCGCCGCGAACCTCTTCCTCGGGCGCGAGCTCTACCTCGGCGGCCTGCTCGGCCGTATCGGCTTTCTCGACAAGTCTGCGATGCGCAGCCGAGCCGAGGACGAGATGCGCCGCCTGAAGATCGGGATCCAGTCGGTCGACCAGCCAGTGCTCGGTCTCTCCGGCGGCCAGCGTCAGGCGGTCGCCGTCGCGCGTGCGATCGCGTGGGGGACGCGAATCGTGATCATGGACGAGCCCACTGCCGCCCTCGGCGTGCGTGAGTCGGGGATGGTGCTCGAGCTGATCCGCGAGGTTCGGAACCAGGGCCTCGCGATCATCATGATCAGCCACAACCTCCCCGAGGTGTTCGCGGTGGCCGACCGGATCACCGTGCTTCGGCTGGGGCGGACGATCACGACGCTCCGCCGTGAGGAGACGACGCTGGAGGAGATCGTCGGGATGATGACCGGCGCGCTCGAGGTGGCGGCATGACCGCGACCGTCACCGAGCCTCCCCGCACCGAGCCTGGGGCGAACGGCTTCGCGCCGCCGCCGGAGGAGCAGACGAGGCGCCAACAGGTCGTCTACCTCCTCAGCCGCTCGTGGCTCTTCCTCTTCCTCTTGCTTCTCGTCCTCTACTTCTGGCTCGCGTCGCCGCCGAGCACGTTCCTCACGGGCTCGAACGTTGCACAGATTGCGCTCACGACGTCCGAGGTGGTGCTGCTTGCGATCGGCGAGACGTTCGTCATCACGACCGCGGGCATCGATCTCTCGATCGGCGCAGTGTTGTTCTTCTCCGGCGTCGCCGGCGGCGAGGTCATGCTCAAGCTGTCGGGGACGAGCGCGCAGACGCTCGCCGGGCAGTATCCGCACGCGTGGCGCGGCATCGCGCTCGGCGTCGTCGTCTGCATCTTGGCCGGCGGTGCGTGGGGCCTGCTGAATGGGCTCGTGATCACGCGCATGAAGCTACCCCCGATCATCGTGACGCTCGGGACGATGGCGATGGCCTTCGGCTTCGGCGACCTCATCGACGGTGGCTCGTATCTCCCAGCTCCCGTTCCGCCTGGACTCACGCATGGTTTCGGGGCGAGCAAGTTCCTCGGGCTCTACTACCCGATCTGGGTGGCACTCGTGGTGCTCGTCGTCGCGCACACGGTGTATCAGCACACCCGCTTCGGCCGCTACACGGCTGCCGTGGGATCGAACGAGGAGGGGTCACGCCGTGCGGGCATCTCCGTCGACCGCCACATCGTCAAGGTCTACGCCCTTTGCGGCCTGATGGCAGGGACTGCGGCCGTTCTCGATCTCGCCATCTTCACCAACACCACGTCGGTCGCTCATCAGACCGACAACCTGAGCGCGATCAGTGCCGTCGTCATCGGCGGCACGAGCGTGTTCGGCGGGTTCGGCACGATCCTGCTGAGCGCGGTCGGCGCGTTCATTCCGACCGTCCTCCAGAACGGATTGGTGATCCAGGATGTGCAGCCGTTCTGGCAGGAGGTCGTCGTCGGCGCGACGATCGTCGTCGCCGTCTACATCGACCAGCTGCGCCGCCGGAGGATGAACCGGTGAGCGCGGGAGGGGTGATCCACATGTCACGCCGCGTATTGGCAGTACTCGTCGCGGCGGCCGTCGCGTTCGGCGCCGTCGCGGCGACGGCTCGCACCAGCTCGGCTACACCTGTCGGCTCTGGACAGGTGAAGGCGAGCTACACCTTCTATCTCGTCGCCGGCATCGCGTCCGACGCCTTCTACCTCACGATGAACAAGGGGGCACAGGCGGCGGCGAAGAAGCTCGGCAACGTCAAGGTCGTCTTCACCGGGTCGCCGGCGCAGTTCTCGCCGCCGACCCAGATCCCGTATCTCAACGGCGCGATCGCCCGGCATCCGGACGCGATCCTGATCGCACCCACCGACAAGACGGCGCTGATCGCGCCGATTCAGCGTGCGGTCAGCGCGGGCATCCCCGTGGTGACGGTGGACACCTTCATCACGAAGCCGCTGGCGTTCACGAATGTCTCGACGGACAACCTCGCGGGCGGCAGGGCGGCCGCGGACGCGCTCGTCAAGGCGATCGGCGGCTCGGGTGAGGTCGCCGCGATCAGCGTCAACCCCGGGATCAGCACGACCGATCAGCGCCGTGACGGCTTCATTCAGGAGCTGAAGAAGTATCCAGCGGTGAAGTACCTCGGCGTGCAGTACTCGAATGACGATCAGACCAAGGCGAGCAACGAGATGTCGGCGCTCATCGCGGGACATCCGAATCTGAAGGGCGTCTTCGCGATGAACGTCGTCACGGGCAACGGAGTGACGGCGGCCGTCAAGTCCGCCGGCAAAGCCGGCCAGATCAAGCTCGTCGAGTTCGATGCGGGGCCCCCTCAGGTACAGGCGCTGAAGGAAGGCACCATCGATGCGCTCGTCGCGCAGTATCCGTACGGCATCGGGTACCAGGCCGTGAACCTCGCGTACAACTACGTGACCGGCCACAGGACGGGTATCGCGAAGCACTACGGCACCGGCTCGGCCGTCGTGACGCGTGCGAACGTCAACACGCCTGGGATCAAGAAATACCTGTACACGCCGTGAACAGGGTCGAGGGGGCGGGCTCCGGCCCGCCCCTCGACGTCGTCTGTCTCGGGATTCTCGTCGCGGACGTCATCGTGCGCCCGGTCGACTCGCTGCCGCAGCGCGACTCGCTCGCGCTCGTCGAGCGCATCGAGCTGCAGGCAGGCGGCTCGGCGCTCAGCACCGCCAGCGTGCTCGCACGGTTCGGGCTGCGGAGCGCCGTCGTGGGCAAGGTCGGGCGGGATGCATTCGGCGACTTTCTCGTGACGACACTGGGAGAGCGCGGCGTCGAGAGCTCGGGCGTCGTCCGCGACTCAGGTTCGACGACGTCTGCGAGCGTGGCACTCGTCTCGTCGGACGGCGCGCGCACGTTCCTGCACATGCCGGGCGCGGACGGGGAGCTTTGCGTCGAGGACATCGATCGCGAGCTTCTCCTCTCGGGTCGCTTCCTTCACGTCGCAGGCGCGGGCGTGCTCGAGCGGCTCGACGGTGAGCCGCTCGCCGAGCTGCTCCTCGAAGCGCGCGAACGCGGGATCACGACGAGCCTCGACACGACGTGGGACCCAACCGGGCGCTGGCGCCGTATCGACCCGGTGCTACCGAACCTCGACCTCATGTGCCCGAGCCTCGCGGAGGCACAAGCGATCTCCGGAGAGATGGAGCCTCCTTGCATCGCAGGCTGGTTGCGCGATCGCGGCGTACGCGAGGTCGCCGTGACGATGGGCCCGGACGGGTGCTACGCGGCGGGGGAGTCCTTTGCGGGGCTCATCGAACCGCCTCGGGTCGACACGGTGGACGGCACCGGCGCCGGCGATGCGTTCGCGGCGGGGCTTGTCTACGGTCGGAGCGCGGGGTGGCCGTTCGAGACGTGCGCTCGCTTCGCGTCGGCGGCAGGCGCGCTCGCGACGACCGGACTCGGCGCGTTCGCCGGCGTCGGGGACGCTGCCGCGACGCTGGCCCTCGCAGAGCCCGCGCCGTCGCCCCTCCTCTGACTACGGACGGCGCTCGGCGTTCTCCCCGATGCCGGCCCGTCGCCACCGGGGGATCCTTGGCTCAGGAGACCGGATGAGAGAGATGCTCCTCGTAGGCAGGGGCGGCGAAGGCGTCGTCCTCGCGTCGCAGATCCTGGCGGACACGCTCGGGGGGGCCGGCTTCCACGTGCAGGCGTTCCCGGAGTTCACCGCCGAGCGCCGCGGCGCGCCGATTGCGGCATACGTGCGCTGGGACGAGGCGCCGATCCGCCGCCGCTACAAGATGCGCGACTGCGACGTCCTCCTGGTCGCGACGCCGTCACCCCCGTCGCCCCAAGTCCTGGGCCGGCTGCGCCCCGGCGGGCTGCTCCTGCTGAACGCGGAGTCGCGCTTCCCGCACCGGGGCTCGTTCCACGTCGCCCGCGTCCCGGGGTCTCACATCGCCCGCCGGCACGGCGTCCTTTCCGCGGAGGGGCGGCCGATGGCGAACGTCGCGCTCCTCGGCGCCTGGTCGCGCCTCTTCCTGCCCGACCGCCTCGAGTTGCTCGAGGACGCGATCCGGTCGCGTCTCGGCAGCGGAGCGGAACGCAACGTTCTCGCTGCACGGGAGGGCTACGAGCGCTGCATCGTCCAGCACACGCTCTCGGCAGATACCGCGATCTCCACGCCGGAGGCGCTGCCGACTGCGGCGCGGCCGCGGTATCCACTCAGCACGATCGACACGCGTTCAGCGCAGACGGGCGCCTGGTCGCTCGAGCGTCCGATCCTGTCGCAGCGGTGCACTGGGTGCGCGCTCTGCGCGCTCTTCTGTCCGGAGGGCGCGATAGCCCGGCTGGCCGAGGGGATGCTCGTCGACTATCTCCATTGCAAAGGCTGCGGCATCTGCGTCGACGTGTGCCCGGTTAAGGATGCGATCGCGATGGAGGCCGCATGAGCGCGATCCCCATCGGGCAGTGCGTGATGACGGCGAACGAGGCGGCCGCCTATGCAGCCGTGCTTGCCCGCGTGCGCGCTGTCGGCGCCTACCCGATAACACCGCAGACGCTGATCGTCGAGCGCCTCGCCGATCTCGTCAGCGGGCGCGAGGACGTCGAGTACACCGAGCTCGAGAGCGAGCATTCGATGTTCGGCTACGTCATCGGCGCGGCACGGGCCGGCGTACGCACGTTCACGGCGACGTCTTCGCAGGGTCTTCTCTATGCGCACGAGCAGCTCCATCGCGCCTCACGCGAGCGCATTCCCCTCGTCGCGGTGGACGTCAACCGGGCGGTGTTCGCCCCGTGGAGCATCGAACCGGACCTCACCGACGCGATGAGCCAGCGCGACACGGGATGGGTCCAGCTGTACTGCTCCTCGGCGCAGGAGGTCCTCGACTCGGTGATCTGCGCCTACCGCATCGCCGAGCAGGCGATGCTGCCCGTGATGGTGTGCGCGGAGGGCTTTCTCCTGTCGCACACCTCGGAGCTCGTCGACGTCCCGACGCAGGGCGCGGTCGACACATTCCTCCCGCCGCTCTCGCCGCCTGAGGACTGGCTGCTCGATCCGCACAAGCCGAGGCTCTTCTCGTCGCTGCCCGGCGCCGACGACTACTTCGCCTTCCAGCGCGCGGTCGCCGAGGCGATGGAAGCGACTGCCGGGACGATCGAGGCCGCCGCCGTCGAGTTCTCGCTCCACTTCGGGCGGCACAAGGTCGGTGCGCTCGAGATCGCCGGCAACCCGGCGGGCTCGCGGGCGCTCGTCGCGGTCGGGACGATCGCGGAGACGGCCCACGAGCTGCTCGAGGAGGACGACGACCTGCTCGTCGTGCGCGTCCACGCATACAGGCCGTTCCCCGCAGCGGCGATCGTCGAGACCCTCGGCCGCGCCCAGCACGTGACGGTCGTCGATCGTGCTGCCGCGTTCGGTTCGCTCGGCCCCCTCGCTTCCGACGTCCGCGCTCTGGGCATCGACGCGGCGGCCGTCGTCGGCGGGCTCGGCGGCGCAGATGTCACCCCGACGACGCTGCGATGGGCACTCGAGCAGCCGACAATCTCGAGAGTCGCGTACGTCCCCGAGGGAGTGCGATGAGCGCTGCATGGTTGGATGCCGTCGTCGCCGAACGACCGCTGCTGCTGCCGGGACACAGCGCCTGTGCGGGCTGCGGCCCCGCGATCAATCTGCGTCACGTTCTCGGCGCGCTCGCCGCGGCTGCCCCGGCGTCTCCGATCGTCCTCGTCATTCCGGCGTCCTGCTGGACGATCATCGCGGGGGTCTGGCCGGTGAACGCGTTCGACGTCGCCGTGCACCTGACGCCGTTCGCGTCGGCGGCGGCCGAGGCCTCCGGCATCAAGGCGGCGCTGCGGCTGCGCGGCGCGGGCGACACGACCGTCGTCGTGTGGGGAGGCGACGGGGCGACTGCCGACATCGGCTTCTCGGGCGTGTCGGCGGCGGCGGAGAGGAACGAGGACATCATCTACGTCCTCAACGACAACGAGGCATACATGAACACCGGCGTGCAGAAGTCCGGTGCGACGCCCGAGGGTGCATGGACGACGACGACGCCGGTCGGATCGCCCCGCGCCGGACAGAAGAAGGACATGGCGCGGATCATCGCCGCGCACGGGGTCCCCTACGTCGCCACGCTCGCCGCCGGCTCGCTGCCGATGGTGCGCGACTTCCGCGCGAAGGTGGCGAAGGCCGCCGGGATCCACGGCTTCAGGTTCCTGCACGTCCTCGGCGGGTGCCCGCCCGGGTGGCGCTATCCGACGTCGCAGACCACCCGTGTCACGCGGCTCGCCGTCGAGTCGAACGTGTTCCCGCTGGCGGAGTTCGAGGCGGGTGCATGGCGGATCACGTTCCGCCCGAAGCACCCGGTCCCCGTCCGCGACTATCTCGCCCTTCAGGGCCGCTTCCACCACCTCACTCCGGATGCGATCGACGCGATCCAGACGCATGTCGACCGGCGCTGGCGCGATTACGCGACTCCACCGATGGACGCGTAGCGGCGCGACCCGAGACTGACCCGAAAAAGGAGGATCGATGGAGATTCAGGAGCTGATTGCGGGCGCGCGCGATGCCGTCACGGTCAAGCGCGTCTACGGCGATCCCTACGAGAAGAACGGGCTGACGCTGATCCCGGCTGCGGTCGTCCGCGGCGGCGGAGGCGCGGGCGGCGGCGAGCACGCCGACGAGAAGGGACAGGGCGGAGGGTTCGGGCTCGTGGCGCGCCCGAGCGGCGCGTGGATCATCGAAGACGGCAAGGCGGAGTGGAAGCCGGCGGTGGACGTGAACCGGATCGTCGTCGGCGGCCAGATCGTCGCGCTCGTCGCCGTCCTCGTCGCAGGCAGGGTCCTGTTCGAGCAGTCGAAGCATCGGCATCCCACGCTTCTCGAGGCGCTCGGCGAGATGCCGAGGCCGCGTCAGCTGCCGCGCTTCCGCCGCTAGCCGGCCGGTTGCGGGCGCTGCCGGTCTAGTCCTTGTCCGCCCAGGGCTCCTGGGCTGCGCCCGCGACCTGCTCGTTCGTCGACGTCTCGCGCTCGTCGTGGCCGCGTGTCGAGACCGGTATGCCGCCGTCGGCCGCCTCCCGTACCTCCTCCGCTCGACGGCCGAACCAGCTGCTGAGCTTCCCGAATATGCCGCTCATGCGCGGACTCTACCGCTGCCCGGCGGCGTTCTAGGCGGAGCGCGCCAAGTCCTCGGGGCCGGCGCGCGGGTCAGAAGGCCGACCGCCGACGGTGGCGCCGAGCCCACCGCTCTCATCCGGTGGAGGCGTCGGCGCGCGGAGGATGCGCAGCATCGTCCACGCGAACGCCGAGGCTCCGGCGACCGCCGGTACGAAGAAGACGAGATTGATGAGCACGACGTGACCCATGCGGCGCGGACGTCCAAACGATAGGCCTTTGTCCGGTTTGCCGGTGCATGGTCCGGGTCGAAGGCGTAGCGTTTCCGGCGTGGACGTGAGCGACCGCATCGGCTCCTTCCTCGGGCGCCTCCTCCTCCTTCCCCGCTAGGGGAAGCACGCCTGCGCACATACCCGTCCCCCGCCCCCGCAGGAGAGGTGCGCCCTCTGACCGAAGGAGTCGTGCCATGCCGATGCCGTTTCGGAAATACCGCCCGTACGAGACCGTCGATCTTTCCGATCGAACGTGGCCCGACCACGTCCTCGATCGCGCACCGGTCTGGTGCTCGACCGACCTTCGTGACGGCAACCAGGCGCTCGTCAATCCGATGGACACGGTGCGCAAGCGGCGCTTCTTCGACCTTCTTCTGGACCTGGGCTTCAAGGAGATCGAGGTCGGCTTCCCGGCCGCCTCGAAGGCCGACTTCGACTTCCTGCGAACTCTCGTCGAGGAGGGGCTCGTCCCCGACGACGTGACGATCGCCGTCCTCACCCAGGCGCGGCCCGAGTTGATCGAGCGGACGTTCGAGGCGATCGACGGCGCCGACCGCGCGATCGTGCACCTGTACAACTCGACGTCGGTAACCCAGCGCCGCGTCGTGTTTCGTCTGGACCGCGAAGGCATCCGCGACCTCGCGGTCGCAGGGACCGCGATGTGCCGCAGGCTCGCCGGGCAGACGGGGGCGGAGGTGACGCTCGAGTACTCGCCGGAGAGCTTCCATCACACCGAGCTCGACTTCGCGTTGGAGATCTGCGAGGCGGTGGCGGCGGAGTGGGGGCCGACGCCCGAGGAGAAGATGATCGTCAACCTGCCGACGACGGTCGAGCACTTTCCGCCGAACGTGTACGCGGATCGACTCGAATGGTTCGGGCGCCACTTCTCGAAACGCGATTCGGTCGTCCTGTCCGTCCATCCGCACAACGACCGAGGCACTGCCGTCGCCACCGCGGAGCTGGGCCTGATGGCCGGCGCCGAGCGCGTCGAGGGAACGCTTTTCGGCAACGGCGAGCGCACGGGCAACGTCGATCTCGTCACGCTCGCGCTCAACCTGCTGACGCAGGGCGTCGACCCCGGCCTCGACCTGTCGCAGCTGGACGAGGCCAAGCGGGTCGTCGAGGAGTGCAACGAGCTTCCCGTCCACCCGAGGCACCCGTGGTCGGGCGATCTCGTCTACACGGCGTTCTCGGGATCGCACCAGGACGCGATCCGCAAGGGCATGCACGCGCAAGCCGCCGCCGGTGCGGCGGCGGCGTGGGACGTTCCCTACCTGCCGATCGACCCGCACGACATCGGCCGGACGTACGAGGCCATCATCCGCGTGAACTCGCAGTCGGGCAAGGGCGGCGTGGCGTACGTGCTCGCCAGCCGCTACCACCTGGAGCTGCCGCGCGGCCTGCAGATCGACTTCGCGCAGAAGGTGCAGGCGCTCGTCGACGCCGAAGGCGGTGAGCTCGGCCCCGAGGAGATCTACGCGCTCTTCCGGACGACGTATCTCGACGTCGGCTCGCCGTACGAGCTCGTCGGGTATACGCACGAGGCGTCGCTCGGCGGCGACCGGCTGACCGCGAGGATGCTCGTCGAGGGCGCCGCCCTGGAGCTCTCCGGAACGGGGAACGGGCCGATCGACGCGCTGGTCGACGCTCTCGTCGCGCACACGAGCACCGGCGTGCGCGTGCTCGACTACCACGAGCACGCGATGGGCCACGGGGCGGATGCGAGCGCCGCGGCGTACGTCGAGGCCGAGGTCGACGGCGAGCCCGTCTGGGGTGTCGGCATCCATCCCTCCATCGTCACCGCGTCGCTCGCGGCCGTGGTGAATGCGGTGAACCGCTCGCGTCTCCTCCGCGCCGAGCAGGAGGCGATCCTGCAGGCGTTCGGCGCTCGACCGGGCTAGGGTCGACGCGGTATCGTCGCGGCATGCCGGACACTGTGCTCGCGGCAGGTGCCGCGGCCCGCGCGGCGATGAGCGTCTCGTGGGACCGCGCCGGCATGGGCGCGGATTGGGTTCCGGTCCTGGCTGGGGTACCGCTTTTCGCCGGGCTGTCGCGCCGGCACCTGAAGCGGATCGCCGGCCTCGCGCGGCCCCGACGGTTCCCGGACGGGGCGAAGATCGTCCGTGCCGGGGATCCCGGCACCGCCTTCTACGTCCTTCTCGACGGCTCCGCGCGCGTCCTGCCGACCGGCGGCCGCGCCAAGCGGCTGCGTGTCGGCGACGTCTTCGGCGAGATGGCGCTACTCGACGACGCCCCCCGCTCGGCGGACGTCGTCGCCGACGGCGAGGTGCTCACGATGACGATCGGCAGGCGCGCGTTCGAGAAGCTGCTGCGCAGCGAGCCGCAGCTCTCGCATGCGCTCCTCCGTACGCTCGCGGCCCGCCTGCGCGCAGCCGAGCGCTCCGCGTAGCAGCGTCTACTTGAGCTCGTAGAGCTTTCCGCTCAGCGACACCCCGAAGAGGTGCCCGGCGCCGTCGGTGCCGAAAGCGGAGATCGAGGGGACGTTTCCTGCGACCGGGCGAGGTGGGCCGGCGCGACCGTGCGCGCCGACCGGGAAGCTGTACACGGTCCCGGTGCAGTAGTCGCCGTAGTAGTAGCGGCCGTTGTGGACGTAGCCGCCGGTGATGGAGCAGCGGCCGTCGGTGTGCGGGTAGACGAGCACCGGGAAGACCTTCTGCCCGATGTTCGCATAGCGGTGGCTCGAGTCGAAGACGACGTCGCCCTCGTAGCGGCTCCAGCCGTAGTTCGCGAGCTTGTCGAGGCTGGCGGCCGGTCGAAAGTCGACCTCTTCCCAGTGATCCTGGCCGACGTCTCCGATCCAGAGGTTCCCCTTCGAGTCGAAGGAGAACCGCCACGGGTTGCGCAGGCCGAGCCCGACCATCTTCCAGCTCCCGTTCGGGCTCGTCGTCGTCGAGCGGAGGAGCTTGCCCAGCTGAAGCTTGGGGTTCTGGGCGGTCTGGTTCGGGTCCCGTTCCGGCCCGCCGTCCCCGAAGCCGACGTAGAGGTAGCCGCGTTTGTCGAACTGCAGCTGTCCACCCTTGTGGTACTCCGACGGCTGTTGGACGGTGAGGATGATCTTCGCGCTCGACGGAACGCCGACGCCGTTCGCGGCGGAGTATTGGGCGATCTCCGAGTTGCCGTTGAGGTCGTCGTAGGAGACGTAGAAAAGATGGTTGCTGGCGTAGTGCGGGCTGAAGGCCATCGACAACAGGCCCCGTTCGCCGCAGCACCTCACGATCGAGTGGATGTCGAGAAACGTCCCCGTCACCTGGCCGTTCTTGACGATCTTGACGACGCCGTCCTGCTGGACGACATAGACGGTCGTCGGGTCGCCCGGAGCCGAGGTCAGATACACCGGCGCCGTGAAGCCTTTCGCGTACGGGACGAAATCGAGGGCCGGCGCATGCCTGGCGTCGGCTCCGCCCGTGACCCCGAGCACGATCGCGATCGCACCCGCGACAGCCAGTGCTCGACGAGCCCAGCCGACCCGCATCCGTCTCTTCATCCGGCTCTCCCGCACGCGTCCTCGAATCGTAGGACGCCTGCCCATGTCACCGTGTTAGGAGGCGGCCGTAGGTTCACCCGTTCAGGGGTAGTTCATCAGTTCGTGCCCGCGCTGGTCGCGCCGTCCGGAAAGGAGCCGGCGCTTCACGGCCGCCTTGTAAGGTGCAGCGGCCATGAGCCTCGAGCGTCCCACGATCGAGAAGCCGGACGGCGACATCCCGTTCGAGCTCGGGATCGACGACGTGGTCGTCGGCGACGGGCCGGAGGCGACTCCCGGCGCGAAGGTGACGGTGCACTACGTGGGCGTCGCGTTCCGTTCCGGTGACGAGTTCGATGCGTCGTGGAACCGTGGCGAGCCGTTCGAGTTCCGGCTCGGCAAGGGGCAGGTGATCGCGGGGTGGGACCAGGGCGTTGCGGGAATGAAGGTCGGCGGCCGCCGCCGGCTGACGATCCCGTCGGCAATGGCGTACGGAGCGCGCGGCGCCGGCGGCGTGATCGCCCCTCACGAGCCGCTCGTCTTCGTCGTCGACCTGCTCGGCGTCGAGTGATGCAGGAGCTGCGGCCGGGCATCTGGCATTGGCAGTCGCGTCATCCCGACTGGGACGAGGAGCAGTGGTGGCCCGCGGAGGTCTCGTCCTACGCGATCGACACCGGCGAGGCGTTCCTCCTCTTCGATCCGCTCGCCGTCCCCGACGAGCTCCGCGAACGCGCCACCGCCGTCGTCCTCACCGCGCCCTATCACGAGCGCGACGCGCGAGCGTTGGGCCTCCCGGTTCATACGCCGCCGGCCGACACCTGGGAGGACTGGGTGGAGAAGTTCGGAGTCGACCCCGAGCGCGTGCGCGGAATGGAGAGCGAGGACCTCGCGTGGCTCCGCGCCGGAGAGGGGGATGGCCATTTCCACGGGCCGGGCGAGTGGCCGTTCGGCATCCGCGCGTTCGCGGGCCGCGAGGACAACGACCTCGTCCTCTGGCTGCCGTCGAGCGGCGCCCTCGTGTGCGGCGACTCGCTCGCCGACTTCGGCGAGGGCATGGACATCCAGCTCGGCGGGCGGAAGCACGTCACGCGGGAGGATGTCGCGGAGCGCCTACGGCCGCTGCTCGACCTTCCGGTCGAGCTCGTCCTGCCCGCACATGGTCGGCCGGGTGATCGCGCACTGCTCGTGCGCGCGCTGTCGACCTAGGAGCGGCGGTTTGCGTACAACCGCCTGGCCCACAGGTACGAGGCGAGGGCGATACCGACACTCCATCCCAGGGCGATGATCCCGTTCGCGCCGATCGGCGTTCCGGTGAGAAGCCCGCGCAGCGTCTCGGTGGCGGGGGTGAAGGGCTGGTAGTGCGCGAACTGCCGGAGCCCGGCCGGCATGGAGGAGGCTGGGACGAAGCTGCTGCCGAGGAAGGGAAGGAACGTGAGGAACATCGGCGTGTTGCTCGCGGTCTCGACGCTCTTGGCGGCGAGGCCGAGGGCAGTGGCGAGCCAGATGAGCGCGAAGGCGAACAGCGCGAGGAGCCCGATCGCCGCGAGCGATGCAAGCGCGCCGCCGTCGGGGCGGAAGCCGAGCGCGACGGCGACGCCGAGGACGACGCCGATGCTGGCGAGGGTCTGGATGAGGCTCGCGAGCACGTGGCCGGTGAGAACCGCGGAGCGGGCGATCGCCATCGTGCGGAAGCGGTCGATGATGCCGCTTGTCATGTCCATCGCGACGACGATCGCGGTGCCCTGGACGGCTGCGGCGACGGTCACGAGCAGGATTCCGGGCGTGACGTAGTTCAGGTATCCCGCCCGCCCGCTGCGGCCGCCCGACAGGTTGGCGCTGAGGCCGTGGCTGAGCTGGCCGCCGAAGACGTAGACGAACAGCAGCAGGAACACGATCGGCATGCCGGCGAGCATCAGCGTCAGCGACGGGTACCGCTGCAGCCGCCTGAGGTTGCGCCGGAGCATCGTGGTCGAGTCGCCCACGGTGTAGGCGAGGGCGCTCATCAGGCAGCCTCCTTGTCCTGGTTGGGACGGGCGGTCACGGCGAAGAAGACGTCGTCAAGGTCGGGACCGTGGATCGAGAGCTCCGTGACCGGGATGCGTGCGTCGTCGAGCTGCGCGAGCAGCCCGCGGAGCGATGCGACGTCGCCCTCGCCGGGCACGCGGAGGACGAGTCGCTCCTCGTCGGGTACCGCGCCCTCGAGCAGCGTCGCGGCTGCGCGCAGGGCGGACAGGTCGGCGAGCCGGAGATGGATATGCCCGACGGGAATGCGCCGCTTCAGCTCGGCAGGGGTGCCTTCGGCGACGATTCGGCCCTGGTCGAGGACGGCGATCCGATCGGCGAGCTCGTCGGCCTCGTCGAGGTACTGCGTGGTGAGGAAGATGGTGACGCCGGCCGCGGCGAGGGCGCGGATGTCGTCCCACATCTGCCGGCGGCTGCGCGGATCGAGTCCCGTCGTCGGCTCGTCGAGGAAGATCAGCCGCGGTGAGCCGATCAGCGTCATCGCGAGGTCGAGGCGGCGCCGCATCCCGCCCGAGTACGTCGACACCGGCCTGTCGGCCGTGTCCACGAGATCGAACCGGGCGAGCAGCTCGTCGACCCGGGCGCGGCCGGCGACGCGGCCGAGATGGTTCAGGTCGGCCATCAGTTGCAGGTTCTCCCTGCCGGTCAGCAGCTCGTCCACCGCCGAGAACTGGCCGGTGACCCCGATCGACGCGCGGACGCCGTCCGGGTCGTCGACGAGGTCGCGGCCGGCCACCTGCACCTCGCCCGCGTCGGTAGGAATGAGCGTGGAGAGGATCCGCACGATCGTCGTCTTGCCTGCTCCGTTCGGGCCGAGCAGGGCGAAGATCGTCCCTTCCTCGACGATGAGATCGACGCCGTCGAGCACGACGGTCTCATCGAACGACTTCCGCACGCCGGTCGCGGCGACCGCAGGTTGACGCGGGTCTCTCATCATGGCCTCCTTTGACCGGGGCGCTGTTCGGGGAGCTCACCGGCAGCGACGAGCGCCTTGCGCCGCGCCTCCCATTCGTGCTCGAACTTCGGCATCTGCTCGAGCAGGAAGTCGGCGTACGCCGACATCTCGAGCAGCACGGCACGCCGCTCGACGGGCGCGTCCTGCAGAACCTCGAGGCCCTCATGCGCCAACGCGCGCAGCTCCTCGTACTCGGAGACGTCCATCCCCATCGACCGGGCCGACGTGAGGTCGATCCGGACTCGGTCCATCCGCTCGCCGGCGCCGCGGGAGCGCTGGACGACATGCAACGTCTCCAGAGACTTCACCGCGCCGGCGATGGCACTGCGGCTCGCGAGCAGCGCCTCGGCGAGCTCGGCGATCGTCGGGTCCGGCGGATCGCAGACGGCGAGGTAGCCGATCAAGCGGCCCACCATCGGCGGAAACGAGTAACGGCGGGCGTAGAACCGGCCCATGTGGTCGGCGAAGGTGATCTCGGCGTCCTTCGGCATGACGACAGAATACACATATATCCTAGATAACACAAATATATGTGATTTCAATCACACGCGCATCGCAGTCGAGCGATCTACGCTGCTCGCGTGAGCTCCGTGCTCGAGTCGGCGCCGCCGCGGTTCACACCGGACGAGGTTGCTGCGATCGCGGCCGCGCAGTTCGGCCTGCGCGGCGAGGCGATCGATCTCGGTAGCGAGCGCGACCAGACGTTCCTCGTCGGAAACGGCGTCGTCAAGATCTCGAACCTCGGCGAGGACGCGGTCACCCTCGACCTCGAGGCGTGCGCGATCGCGCACGTCGCGCGCGTCGACCCGGATCTGCCGGTGGCGCGCCTGCTCGAGTCGACGACGCTGGCGGGGCCGGACGGGATGCACTTCGTGCGCCTCTTCGAGCGTCGCCACGGCCGCCACGGCGGCCCCGAGCTCGGGGACGACGTCGTGGCCGGCTACGGCTCCACGCACGCGCGCCTCGCTCGAGCGCTGCGCGGCTTCTTCCATCCCGCCGCGGGACGCGAGCTGCTCTGGGACCTTGCGCACGCGGCGAAGCTGCGGCCGCACGTCGAGAAGATCCAGGACTCGGGCCGACGCGCGTTGGTGGAGTCGGTGCTCGACCGCTACGAAGAGCGCGTCGCGCCGCGCTGGCCGCTCTTGCCGGCGCAGGTCGTCCACGGCGACCTCAGCCTGGAGAACGTGCTGTTGGACGAGCACGGCCGCATCTCGGCGATCCTCGACTTCGGGGACATCGTGCACAGCGCCGCCGTCGGCGACCTGGCGGTCGCGGTCGCCTCGCTGATGCGAGGTCGCGCGAGCGAAGACGTCTTCCGCGTGGCGCGGATCGCGGTCGACGGCTACGCGTCGCGCTCGCCGCTCGAGCCGGAGGAGCTGGAGGTGCTCGGCGACCTGGTGGCGACGCGGCTGGCCGCGATCGTCACCATCAGCGCTTGGCGGGTCGACCGCTACCCGGAGAACGCGGGGTACATCCGGTCCTGGGACGACGACTCGTGGGCGCTGCTGGAGCTGCTGACCGAGGTCGGCGCCGACGACTGGTCGCGCGAGCTGGGCGCTACGGGCGCGGCGGTGCCGCGTGCCGATCTGACTCGGCGCCGCGAAGCGGCGATGGGTGCGCTGCTGACGCCGCTGAGCTACGACGAGCCGGTGCATATCGCCCGGGGTGAAGGCGTCTGGCTGATCGAGGCGGACGGACGGCGCCTGCTCGACGCGTACAACAACGTTCCCGTCGTGGGTCACGGTCACCCGCGCGTGGCCGAGGCCGTCGTCCGTCAGACCCGTGCGCTGAACACCCACGCCCGCTACCTGTACGAGCCGCTCGTCGAGCTGGCGGAGCGGCTGCTCGCGACGATGCCGCCTGCAGCCGGGCTCGACACGGTGATGCTCGTCAACTCGGGCAGTGAGGCGAACGACATCGCCTGGCGGATCGCACGCGGCGTCACCGGTCACGAGGGCGCGCTCATCACGCAGCACGCCTATCACGGCGTGACCGAGGCGATCGCCGACCTCTCACCGGAGGAGTGGCCGCCTGGATTCGCGCCCGCGCACGTCACGCGCATCCCGGCTCTCTGGACCGACGACGATCTCCGCGCTGCCGTCGTTGCCCGCACGCTCGCGGCGACGTTCCTCGACGCCGGCCTTACGAGCGACGGCATCTATCCGGCATCCGCAGAGCGAGCGGCTGCGCTCGCACGTGCAACGCGCGAGGCCGGCGGGCTGTTCGTCGCAGACGAGGTGCAGGTCGGCCACGGCCGCGGCGGCGAGCACCTGTGGGCGTTCGCCGCGCTCGGCCTGGAACCCGACGTCGTCACGCTGGGCAAGCCGATGGGAAACGGTTACCCGGTCGCCGCCGTCGTGACGCGAAGGGATCTGGTCGAGCGCTTCCCGTTCGCACGCACGGTCTTCTCGACCTTCGGTGGGAACCCGGTGGCGGCGCGGGTAGCGCTCGCCGTGCTGGACGTGATCGACGATGCGCGCCTCGTCGATCACGCCGGACGAATCGGCACGCTACTGCGCGCTCGGATCGAGCCGCTCGGGCTGGACGTGCGCGGCATCGGCTTGCTCGTCGGCATGCAGCTGGATTCGCCCGAACGTGCCGACCGGATCGTGAACGCCCTCCGACGCGACGGCGTCCTCGTCGGCCGTACCGGCCCGCGCGAAGACGTGCTGAAGATCCGCCCGCCGCTCGTCTTCGCCGAGGAGCACGTCGAGCTCCTCGCCGCCGCGCTCGAGCGCGCGCTGCAGACGGTCCGATGAGGTAGCTCGCACGTTCGCGTACGAAACGGGGCTCGTGCGACCAGGAGAGGGCTGAGGAGCTACCGGGTCGCCCCGGCCCGCGGCCAGCTCTCCCGTCTCGTGCCGCTGTACATACCGCCCAACCGCTTGACTCTGCCCCACCGGGTCGTTTATTTATACTGAACAGTGAGTGCGAGTCAGGACCCGCGTCCCATCGTGGGGCTGATCGGGCTCGGCAACATGGGCAGCGCGGTCGCAGAGCGCCTTCTCGACGCCGGCTACGACCTCGTCGTGCACAACCGCAGCCGCGAGAAGACCGAGCCCGCCGTCGCTCGCGGCGCGGCTGCCGCCGCGTCCGTTGCCGAGCTGGCCGCGCGCTCCGGCGTCGTGCTCACGTCCCTCTCGGACGACGCGGCCCTCGAGTCGGTCGCGGCGTCCGTCGTCGGCGCGGCCGGCCCGGGCACGGTGCTGGTGGACATGAGCACGGTCAGCCCGAGAGCCTCGGCCCGGGTCGCGTCGGTCGCGGAGCGCGGCTCGGTCGGCTATCTCCGGGCCCCGGTGAGCGGCAACCCGAGCGTCGTCCGCGCGGGGAACCTCACGTTCATCGTCTCGGGGCCGGCCGGCGTGCTCGAGCAGGTCGAACCGGTGCTGCGTGCGATCGGGTCGACCATCCACGTCGTCGGCGACGGCGAGCAGGCCCGCGTCGTGAAGCTCGCGGTCAACCTCGTCATCGCCGGCCTCGCGCAGCTGATGTCCGAGGCGCTCGTTCTCGCCGAGGCGTCGGGCGTGTCCCGCGAGTCGCTGCTCGAGACGCTCGGTGACTCGGCCGCGGGAGCGCCGTTCGTCAAGTACAAGACCGAGCCGCTGCTCCGCGACGACTACTCGGCGACGTTCACCTCCAGCCTGATGGAGAAGGACCTCGACCTCGTGCTCGAGGCAGCCGAGGCCGGGGACGTGCGCCTTCCGCTGGCCGGCGAGCTCAAGGCGATCATCCGCTCTGCGATCGAGGCAGGTTACGGGGAGGACGACTTCATGGCGCTCTTCCTCCACCTGCGGAGCCCGTCACATCAGGAGGCGCTGCGATGACCATGCGAAGCAGGTCGGTCGGCTCGCCCGACGCGACCCGTGCGGTCGACTGGGAGCAGCGGATCGACTTTCCGCGGCTTCGCCGCGACCGGCTCGAGCGCGCGAAGGCCGCGCTCGAGGCAAGCGAGCTCGGCGCGCTGCTTCTGTTCGACCCGAACAACATCCGCTACGTCACGAGCACGCACATCGGCGAGTGGGCGCGCGACAAGAACGCGCGCTTCGCGCTGCTCGCACGCGGCACCGATCCGATCCTGTGGGACTTCGGGTCGGCCGCCCGCCATCACCAGCTCTTCGCGCCGTGGCTTCCGCCCGAGAACTTCCGTGCGGGCGTCGCGCCGATGCGCGGAGCGATGCCCGTCGAGACGGGGATCCCCGATCGGCTCGGCGAGCGGATCGCGCACGAGCTGCACGAGCTCGGCCTCGCCGGCGAGCCGCTCGGTGTCGACATGGCGGACCTCGTCACGCTCGAGGCTCTGCAGCGCGCCGGTGTCAGCGTCACCGACGGCTCCCGCGTCGTGCTCGAGGCCCGCAAGATCAAGACCGATCAGGAGATCGCGCTCCTCGACCAGTCGGCCGGTCTCGTCGACGCCGTCTACGAGGAGATCTACCGCATGCTGCGGCCCGGGGTGTACGAGCACGAGATCGTGGGGCGCGCGCATCAGCTCCTCTTCGAGATGGGCTCGGAGCAGGTGGAGGCGATCAACGCCGTCTCGGGTGATCGCTGCAACCCGCACCCGCACGTCTTCTCGGACCGGCTGCTGCGCCCGGGGGACCAGGCGTTCTTCGACATCATCCATTCCTTCATGGGCTACCGGACCTGCTACTACCGCACGTTCAACGTCGGCGGTGTCAGCGCAGCGCAGCTCGACGCGTACAAGCGCTGCCGCGAGTGGCTCGACGCGGCGATCTCGCTCGTCCGGCCGGGGATGACGACGGACCGGATCGCAGAGGTGTGGCCGACCGCGACGGAGCTCGGCTTCCCGGACGAGGAGACGTGCTTCGGCCTCCAGTTCGGCCACGGCATCGGCGTCGGCTTGTACGAGCCGCCGATGATCTCCCGCGTGCACTCGCTCGACCATCCCGTCGAGATCGAGGAGGGCATGGTCTTCGCGCTCGAGACCTACTGCGCCGCCACCGACGGCCGCTCGGCAGCGAGGATCGAGGAGGAGGTCGTCGTCACGGCGACGGGCTGCGACGTGATCACGCGCTTCCCCGCGCAGGAGCTGCTCGTCGCCGGGAGGTCGTACGTGCGCGGCGCCGACCTGCTCGGCGACGATGCGGCCGGGAACGACGGCCTCGCCGGCGCGGTTGCCGCCTCGGCGATGGTCGGGGACGGCTCCGGGGCGTGAGCTCCGAGACCGGCACGCGGCACCTCGCCGACGGCATGCCGTCGTATCGGCTCGTCCGGCGCGAGGACGTGCAGCCGGCCGATGCGCTCCTGGGCCGCTCGAGCGGGCTCCGGACCTGCCGGCTCGTCGGCGGCTCGCTGGGCTCGACGCACATGGCGCTCACGCTCGTCTCCCTCGCCGACGGTCACGTCGACACGCACGTGCACTCCTTCGAGACCGGCTTCTATGTGCTCGAGGGCGAGCCGGTCCTCTACCTCGACGGCCGCGGCGTTCAGCTCCTGCCCGGCGCGTGCGGTGTCGTGCCGGTCGGCGTTCCACACGCGTTCCGTTGCGAGGGCTCGGGCCTGTGGATCGAGATGGCCGCGCCGCGCCCGCGCCCGGACGGAAGCGACACGTTCTTCCTCGGCGGCGCGCCGGACGTTCAACCGGAGTCGCTCGACGTGCGCGATCCGCGCAACCGCAACCTCTTCCTGCTGGCCGAGGGGGAGATGGACCTCGATGTCCTCAAGCGTGGGGCCGCCGTCGGAGCGCCGACCGTCTCGGCGAGCATGGCTACCGCAGTCCTCGCCTACAGCGGCATCGCCGTCAAGATGCTCGTCGACCAGCGGCTCGACGCGCAGCTGCACACGATGTTCATGGTCGACTACCAGCCGGGTGCGGTCGCGCACCCGCACGACCACCCCTTCGAGGAGTCGTACTACATGCTCGAAGGAGAGGTCGACGTCGTCGCGGACGGCGACCGCCACGCGCTCCGCCCGGGCGACGTCTTCTGGACGGCCGTTGGGTGCGTGCACGCGTTCTACGAGGTTCGCGGCGGGCGCGTGCGCTGGCTGGAGACGTCGGCGCCAGGCCCGCCGGCCCGCCACTCGTACCGCTTCGAGCGCGACTGGGACTATCTCGCCGAGCGGCTCGCGCCGGAGGTCGGCGCGGCGTGAGCAGGACGCGCGCCCGCGTGCTCGACGACCTCGAGCTGTACACGCGGATCTACCGCCAGATGCTGCTGATCCGCGGGTTCGAGGACCTCGTGCAGTCGCTCTTCCTGAAGAGCGAGGTCTACGGCACCACGCATCTGTATTCCGGGCAGGAGGCGGTCGCGACCGGCGTTGCGAGCCTGCTCGACGAGCGCGACCGGGTCGCGGCGACGTATCGCGGCCACGGTCACGCGCTCGCGCTCGGCGTGAATCCCCAAGCTCTTCTCGACGAGATGCTCGGTCGCGCAACGGGTGTGAACGGGGGCCGCGCCGGCTCGATGAACGTGACGTCGCCGGCCGATCGGTTCATCGGCTCGTTCGGGATCGTCGGCGGCAGCATCGCCGCGGCAACGGGCGCGGCGCTCTCGCTCTCACGCACCACCGGCGGCGTCGCAGTCGCCTACTTCGGTGACGGGGCGATGAACCAGGGCTACGTCTTCGAATGCCTCAACTTCGCGCAGGTGCAGCGGCTGCCGCTCGTGCTCGTGTGCGAGAACAACGGCTACGGCGAGTACACGCCGTACCGCTCCGTCACGGCGGGGGAGATCCGCGCGCGAGCCGAAGTGATGGAGGTGCCCGCCGAGACGATCGACGGGATGAGCGTGTGGGCGGTGCGCGAGGCGGCCGCACGCGCGATCGCACGCGCGCGGAGCGGCGAGGGCCCCGCGTTCATCGAGGCTTTGACCTACCGTTTCGTCGGGCATTCGCGCAGCGATCCCGGCGCCTACCGCCCCGACGGTGAGCTCGACGAGTGGCGGTCGCGTGACCCGATCGTCGTCCTGCGGACACAGCTCGAAGAGGAAGGCGCCGACACGGCGACCCTCGACGATCTCGAGCGGGAGGTGGCCGGCGAGCTCGAGCAGATGCGCGAGCGCGGACTCGCCGCGCCGTTCCCGGCCGACCTCGACATGGGCGAGTTCGCGTGAGCGCGGAGCTGACGATGCCCAAGCTCTCCGACTCGATGGCGGACGCAGTCATCATCAAGTGGCTGAAGTCGCCGGGGGACGGATTCCGCCGCGGCGAGGCGCTCTTCGAAGTCGAGACGGACAAGGCGACCGTCGTCTACGAGGCCGAGGTGGACGGGACGCTCGCGGAGATCCTCGTCCCCGAGGGCGGGACCGCGGCCGTCGGGCAGCCGATCGCCGAGCTCGGCACGAACGGCGCCGCTGCTCCTCCGGCCGCCGCGACCCCCGCCGCGGCACCTCCGGTCGAGGAGCGGCCGAACGCCACCCCCGTCGCGCGTCGCACCGCGACCCAGCTCGGCGTGTCGCTCCACGGCCTGCGCGGCAGCGGGCCCGGCGGACGGATCACGCGCGAGGACGTGGAGCGCGCCGCCGGCGATGCCGCACCGGCATCGGGCGGCCGCGGAGCCGTGCGCGTCGTCGAGCTGACGGCGACGCAGGCGACGATCGCGCGCCGTATGGCGGAGTCGGCGGCCACGATCCCGGTGTTCACCGTCTCGATCGACGTCGACGTGTCGCTCGTCGCGGCTCTTCGGAAGGACGTCGACGATGCGCCGTCCATCAACGACTTCGTCGTGAAAGCAGCCGCCCTCACGCTCCGCGACTTCCCGCGCTTCAACGCGTCGTTCGCCGAGGGTGCCGTTCACCTGCACTCGCGTGTCAACGTCGGCATCGCCGTCGCCACCGACGACGCATTGCTCGTGCCCGTCGTGTTCGACGCCGACGCCAAGACACTCGCGCAGATCTCGGCGGAGACGCGCCGGCTCGCCGACGCGGCCCGGCGACGCACGCTGCGCCCGGAGGAGCTGCGGGACGGCACGTTCACGGTCTCGAACCTCGGGATGTTCGGCGTGCGCTCGTTCACCGCGATCGTCGATCTGCCGCAGGTGGCGATCCTCGCCGTCGGCGGCATCGTCCGCGATGCGATGTCGCTGACCATGAGCTGCGACCACCGCGTCGTCTACGGCGCAGACGGCGCCCGCTTCCTCTCCCGGCTACGCGAGCTGCTCGAGCGGCCGCTCGCACTCGCGCTCTGATGCCGCCGATCGCGTTCCGTACCGCAGTCCGAGACGCGCTCGACGAAGAGCTCGCCGCGGACGAGCGCGTGATCTTCTTCGGGGAGGACGTCGCCGTCGCCGGAGGTGTCTTCGCAGCGACGCCCGGCCTGTACGAGAAGTACGGGCCGCAGCGCGTGTTCGACACGCCCATCTCGGAGCTCGCCCTCGCCGGCGCGGCGTTCGGCTCCGCGGTGACCGGGCTGCGCCCGGTGATCGAGATCATGTTCGGCGACTTCCTCACCCTCGCGATGGACATGCTCGTCAACCAGGCGACGAAGTACAGGTTCCTGACGGGAGGACAGGTGAGCGTGCCGCTCGTCATCCGCTCCGTCGTCGGGGCGGGAGGCCGCTTCGGCGCGATCCACTCCCAGATGCCGGCCTCCTGGTTCATGGGCGTGCCCGGGCTGAAGATCGTCGCGCCCTCGACGCCCGCCGACGCGAAGTCGCTCCTGAAGGCGGCCATCCGCGACGACAATCCGGTTCTCTTCTTCGAGCACAAGCGCCTCTACACGCTCGAGGGAGACGTGAACGGCGACGTGGGGAAGCTCGGCGAGGCAGTCGTGGTCCGCGAGGGCAGCGACGTCACGCTCGTCACCGCCATGAAGAGCGTCCACGACGCGCTCGACGCGGCGGAGCGGCTCGACCGCGAGCGCGTCTCGGTCGAGGTGATCGACTTGCGCACGCTCCGTCCGGTCGACGTCGACACCGTCCTCGCTTCGGTTCGCAAGACGAACCGGCTCGTCGTAGTCGAAGAAGGCCCGCTCACCGGCGGCTGGGCCGGCGAGGTGCTCGCCTGCGTCACCGAGCAGGGCCTCGGCCACCTCGACGATGCCTGGCGGATCGCCACGCCGAACACGCCGATTCCCTACAGCCCTCCGCTCGAGGACGCGTTCCTGCCCGGCGCGGATCGCATCGTCGCGGAGATCCTGCGGCGGCTACGGTAGCGCCGTGGCGGCCACCGATCGCAGTTTCGAGTCGTCGAAGGTCGGCAGCCGGCTGCGCACCGAGCGGGAGCGCCGCGGGATCAGCCTGCGCGAGCTCGCGCGGCGCGTCGGCGTCTCCCCGAGCCTCGTCTCGCAGATCGAGCTCGACCGCGTCAACCCGTCGGTGAGCACGCTGTACGCGCTCGTCACCGAGCTCGGGATGACGATGAGCGACGTGTTCGGCGACGGAGCCCAGGCCGTCCCGCGCGTTCTCCCCGGGTGGCGCGACGCCGAGGGACTCGTTGCGAGCCCCGACACGCGCCGCGTGATCAATCTCGCTTCGGGCGTGCGTTGGGAGCGGCTGACGCCGCACAGCGACCCGGACGTGGAGTTCCTGTACGTCGTGTATCCGGTCGGCGCCGAGTCGTGCCCCGAGGACGCGCTCGTCACGCACGGCGGGCGCGAGTACGGCTACGTGTCCAGCGGCAGGCTGGGCGTGCGCGTCGGCTTCGACGAGTACGAGCTCGGCCCCGGCGCGTCGATCGCCTTCGACTCGTCCTCGCCGCACCGTCTGTGGGCGATCGGGGGCGAGCCCGTGCACGCAGTCTGGGTGGTCATCGGGCGCTTGGCCGACCCGCGCGCCGACGTCGACCTGCCCGGTCCGGCCCCGCTCGACTAGCCGGGATTAGGCCTCGACCTCTGTCGCGGCGACGCGGCCCGGGCGCTGCCGCGCGCTCCGCACGCGCGCGACGAGCTCGGGCGCCTGGTAGAGGACGAGCGCGAGCAGGATCAGCACTCCGATCGTCATGTCCGCGTACTCGGTCGGCTGCTGGAAGAGCGGAAGGACGTTGTCGATCTCCGTGAGGAAGAGCGCCGCGAGCATGGTCCCGAAGAACGACCCCTTCCCGCCGGCGAGGCTCGCGCCGCCGAGGACGGCCGCCGCGATGCTCTCGAGCGCCTGATTGCCGATGATCGGAGATCCGACCTGCACCTCGGCCGCGAGATAGAAGCCGGCGATGGATGCCATCACCGAGCAGACGACGAATGCGAGGAGCACGGTCATGCCGGTCGACATCCCGAGACGGCGGGACGAGGTCGCGTCGAGACCGACTGCACGGAGGGCGAGGCCGCTCCGTGTACGGTAGAGCCAACCGTCGGCGAGTGCGGCCAGGACGACTACCCCGACGAACGCGAGCGGGATGAAGCTCACGCTCGAGGTGAGCGTGCTTGTGACGTCGGTGTTGATCGCGCCCTGCGGATAGGACCGCAGCAGGAGCGACGCGCCCTCGAGCACGCTGAGCGTGCCGAGTGTCGCGACGATCGACGGGAGCCGGAAGATCCGAATGAGGAGCGCGTTGAAGACACCGGTCGCGAGCCCGACCGCGACGAGCGCGAGCGCGCCCGGAAGCAGGACGATCCCCGAAGTGCTGTCCGTCATCGTGAACGACGCGGTGACGACGCACATGGTCATCAGCGCCGCGACCGAGATGTCGAAGCCGCCGACGAGGAGCGCGCTCGCCTGCCCCATCGACACGAGGATGAGGGGCATGGCCTCGAGGAGGAGGCTGTTGAGATTCTCCTTGCCGAGGAACGTCGAGTGCCGGGCCTCCGTGTACGCGCCGAGCGCGAGGATCAGCGCCGTCATCAGCCCGAGCGGCAGCCAGCCGCGCTTCACGCCGGCGCTCCGACGTCGGCGCGCGTACGCGATCCGACGATCGCTTCGACGATCCGCCGCTCACCGAGCTCGTCCCGCGGGATCTCCTCCACGATGCGCCCGCGCGACATCACGACGACTCGATCGCACAAGCCGGCGAGCTCGAGCGGGTCGCTCGACTTGACGAGGGCGGCGAGACCCTCGTCCGTCTTCGCGCGCAGCGCCTCGTAGATGTCGAAGCGCGCGCCGACGTCGACGCCCTGCGTCGGCTCGTCCGCCAGGATCACCTTGACGTCGCCGCGCAGGAACGGCCGGATGAGGGACACCTTCTGCTGGTTGCCTCCGGAGAGCGATTGCACCGGCTGCTCCGCCGACCCCATGCGGACCCGCAGGCGTTGCACGAGCTCGGCGATCGCCCGCCGCTCGCGGCTGCGCCCGACGACGCCGGCCCGGGAGAGCCTGCGCAGCACCTGGACGGTGGCGTTCGCGCGCACGCTCAGGACCGGAAACAGGGCTTCGCCGCGGCGGTCTCCGCTCAGCAACACGACTCCGCCGCGCAACGGGCCGACGGGGGAGCGCAGGTCCAGCTCGGCGCCGCCGCACGTCGCCGAGCCGGCGGCCCGTTCGACCCCCGCGAGCGCGCGAAGGAGCTGCACTTGGCCGTTCCCCTCGGCGCCGGCGATGCCCAGGATCTCCCCCTTCCGGACGACGAGGTCGACCGGACCGAAGCGTTCGCCATGCAGGCCGGTCACTGCGAGCACGACCTCGGGCTCCTCCGCGGGGGCGCGCCGCTCCGGGAACGCGACCTTGAGGGGGCGCCCGATCATCAGTGCGACGAGCGCCTCCTCGGAGACCGACGCGGCGTCGAATGTGCCCTGGCCGACCCCGTCGCGGAGCACGGTCACCCGGTCGGCGACGGCGAGCACCTCCGGCAGCCGGTGGCTGACGTAGACGACGCCCACACCCGCTCGCGCACGCTCGGCCACGAGCGCGTGCAGCTGCCCGACGGCGTCCGGGCCGAGCGCCGTCGTCGGCTCGTCGAGGAGCAGCACCTTCGGTTGCGTGAGGAGCGCCTTCGCCACCTCGAGCAGCTGCCGCTCGGCGAGCGAGAGCGACCCGATCGGCGCGGCGACGGGAAGGTCGAGCGTGAATCCCGCAAGCGTCTCCTTCGCCCAGTCGTGCATCTGCCCGTACGGCGGGCGCGCGTCGGCGGGGACGGCGAGGTAGACGTTCTCGGCCACCGTCAGGCCGAGGACGTGCGAATAGTCCTGATAGGCGATGCCGACCCCGAGCCGCCGTGCGGCGGCGGGGGAGTGGCGCCGGAGCACGCTTCCACCGATCTCCACCGTGCCCTCGTCGGGAGCGAGGGAGCCGCTGGCGATCCCCAGCAATGTCGACTTCCCGGACCCGTTCTCTCCGACGAGGGCGTGTATCTCGCCGGCGCGGCAGTCGACGCTGACCTCGCGAAGCGCCTGAACCGCGCCGAACGCCTTCGACACCGTGCGGACGGACAGCACGTCGGGGCTCACGGGCCCGGGAATCGACATATCGGAATCAGCTTCTCGTAACTCGGTCCTCCTAGGGGTACATCTGGTGGAGCAGGCTCAGCGGGATGAGCGACGTCCCGGAGGCAGTTGCCGGATACCCCTTGAGGCACATGTCCCGCTTGGACTGCTGCTGCAGCTGGATCGGGAACACGATCTCGGGCGGGATCTTCGCTCCGGCGAGCTTCATCATGTCCGCGGTCAGCGCCACGCGGATCTGCGCGTTGCCGGCCGAGTAGTAGTAGATCTTGAGGTTCGGGTTGTTCAGCTTGTCGGCGAGGCATCCCATTCCGGCCTCGTCGGTCCTGTACGTGAACACGCCGTTGTAGGGGATGTTCGCCGCCTGGTAGGCGGCATAGCCGCCCTGCGACATGAAGAGCGCGTCCTCGTAGCTCAGGCCCTTCAGGTCCGGGTACTTCGCAAGGATGCCCGCGACGATCCCCTGCACCTTCGACGGATCCCAGTTCGTCGGGTCGTTCGCGACCACGTTGATCGACTTGTTCAGCGCCGCCTGCTCGCACTTCTGCCAGCCGAGCGACAGCGGGTTGCCGGGGAAGCCGCCCATGAAGGCGATGTCACCCGAGCCGACCTGCGAGTTCATGACCTGTGCGAAGGCCTTCCCGAGCTTGCACGTGTCCTCGCCGACGACGGTCGTGTAGTTCGTGCCCGGGCCGGTCACGTACCCCCACGCGTACGTCGACACCGGGATGCCCGCCTTCGTCGCCTGCTGGAACACCGGGATCATCGCGTCGCCGAAGTCGGGATACGTGACGATCGCGCTCACGTGCTGCGCGATCACCGACTTGAAGTCCGCGATCGCCTGGTTCAGGTCGGAGTGAGCGCTCCGGTAGATGATCTTGCCGATCTGCGGATACGTCAGGGCCTGGAGGATGAACTCCATCTTCGACATCTGGCGATACGTGTTCTCGCCGAAGCCCTCGACGTACGCGACGGTGAGCTTGCCGCCCGTGCCGGTGCTGCAGCCGTTGTTCTTCCAGCACTTGAGCGCGAGCGCGTAGTTGACAGTCTTCGTCGCGCGTCCGTATGCGGCGAGCGAGATGTCGCGGGCGGCCTTGCTCGACGGCAGCAGGTTGGCCTGGAAGAGCGCGTGCGAGAGGGTGGCCCTCGGCGCCGAGTACGTCTCACCGAAGCCCCCGCCGCTTCCGATCATGGCGCCTCCGGTCCCCACGCCCGAGGGGCCGGACGTTGCCGAGTGCCCGTTGCCGGCGGCGCCGCCGGCGGCCGTGACGAGCGCGATCGCTGTCGCGGCCACGAGCATGAGCACCGCGACCAACTGGCGCTTCCGTCTCATCTTTGACTCCTTCCGTTGGTACATGGTTACCCTCCTTCGCGCAACTCTCTGGTCAGATGCCTGCGCTAACCGGCGCCTGCCGCCTGCGGAGGCGGTTTGCCCGGTCGCAGCCCTCGGCTCAGGACCGCGGCGACGCGGTCGCCCGAGACGATCATCCCCGCGATGATCGCTGCGCCGAAGACCACGTACTGCATCGCCGCCGACAGCCCCATGGTCACGAGCATCTGGGTCAGCAGCGTGAGCGCGAGCGCTGCGAGCCAGGTCGAGCTCGCGCTTGCCAGGCCGCCGGTGAGAGACGCGCCGGCGATGACGACCGCCGCAATCGGCGACAACAGATAGGCCGAGCCGAACGCGGGGTCGATGCTGATGTTCACTCCGGCGAGCAGCACCCCCGCGACGGCGTAGAGCGTGCCTGCCGCGGTGTAGGCGAGCACGACGTGCGTCCTGACGTGGAGCCCGCCCATCCAGGCTGCCCGCGGGTTCGCCCCGACCGCCTGGAAGCGCCGTCCGAGCACCGTGTACCGGAGGACGAGCGCGATCACGAGCGTTATGGCGAGCCCGGTCCAGAAGACGTTGCTGACGCCGAGCGGCTTGTCCCTCGCCCACGACGCGAGCCCTCCCGGCACGTTGGGCTGGTTCGTGACGACGTCGCGGGAGTACTTGCTGCTCCAGGCGAGCACGATTTGTCCGACTGCGAGCGTGACGATGAGCGGGTTGAGGCGGAGCACGCCGACGAGCACCCCATTGACGAGGCCCACGAGCACGCCGACTCCGAGGGCTGCGAGGATCGCGACCGGAAGGTTGTGGTCCGCGCCGGCGCCGACGCCGGCGATGAGGTTGCCTCCGAAGGAGATCACTCCCGGCGTGGAGAGGTCGATGCCCGCGTGCATGAACACGAGCATCTGACCGAGAGCTGCGATCGCCAGGACGGAGGCGTTGGGGAGGATGTACGACCACGAGGTATTGCCGAGGGCGGCCGGCGCGGCGATCGCGGCGACGACGAGAAGCGCGCACGTGGCGAGCCAGACCGGGAGGAAGCGGGCGACGAGGGCGGCATTCGCAGCGAGACGTCGGCCGGACGCGCCCGCGAGCCGTCCCATCGGGGGCGGCGATGAAGGGCTGGCCGCGACCACGGCACATTCTGACCAGGTGGGGCGAACAGTGTCAATGATGGCTTAACGAATCTGGGTCGTGGCGCGCTGTCCCGTTGACGCGACGCGGGCAACCGTTTATGGTCGCTGTACATGCGGTGGCGCACGCATTCGTCAGCTGCCCTGAGTGGCTCACGCGTGCGGCCGCACGATTCCACGTCGCGTCACGCAAGGAGAGATGCATGAGCTCGCAGCGGCTTTTGATCCGCAACGGCTTCGTCGTCTCGATGGACCCCGTCGTCGGCGACATCCCGCAGGGCGACGTCCTCGTCGAGAACGGCGCAATCGTCGACGTCGGACGGGACCTCGGGGTCACGGACGCCGAGCAGGTCGACGCCACCGGGATGATCGTCATGCCGGGATTCGTCGACACCCACAGGCACACGTGGCAGACGCCGGTCCGCGGCGTCCTTCCGTCGTGCACGCTCGACCACTACTTCGCGGTCATGCTCGGCCAGGTCGGCGGCTTCTACCGGCCGGAGGACGTCCACATCGGCAACTACGCGGGCTCGCTCGAGGCCCTCAACGCCGGCGTCACGACGCTGCTCGACTGGTCGCACATCAGCAACACGCCCGACCACTCGGATGCGGCGATCCAAGGGTTGAAGGACGCAGGCATCCGCGCCGTCTACGCCCACGGAATGCCGACGGGCGGCGAATGGTGGATGTTCAGCGAGCTGAACCATCCCGAGGACATCCGGCGGATTCGCGACACGTACTTCGCGACCGACGGCGGCCTGATCACCCTCGCCATGGCGGCGCGCCAGCCCGGCAACGTGAACTTCGACGTCGCGAAGCACGACTGGGCGCTCGCGCGCGAGCTCGGGATCCCGATCAGCGTGCACGTCGGCATGCGCCTCCACAACGTGCACTACGAGCCGGTGAAGGACATGCACGACCTCGGCCTCATGGGCCCGGACGTCTGCTACATCCACATGACCGACCTCACCGACCAGGAGCTCGACTGGATCGCCGAGACGGG
>Ga0070731_10001020_pt1 | contig 31240 bp, 25 predicted proteins | sample Coa_R1_2_FD_66448 | JGI IMG/M metagenome (GOLD analysis project Ga0070731, IMG submission 66448) | Surface soil microbial communities from Centralia Pennsylvania, which are recovering from an underground coalmine fire - Coalmine... | ecosystem: Environmental > Terrestrial > Soil > Unclassified ... | reverse complement strand
CGCACTGCGATATCGGGCCGTACCACGCGTGGGTCTTCGCGTACAACGCGGCCAACCTGAAACAGGTGGCGGTATGGAATTCGACGCCCAACGGCGGCCTGGGAGGTGTCTGGCAGGGCGGCGCCGGGCCGGCATCGGACGCTACCGGAATCCTTTTTGCAACGGGAAACGGGACCTTCGACCTGGATACGGGCGGCGCGGACGCGGGCGACACCATCGTGAAACTGGGCGGCCCGTCGGCGGGCGCGCTACCGAGATTGACCTACTTCACACCGTTCAATCAGGACACTCTTAGCAACGGCGACGTGGATCTGGGCTCGGGCGGCGTGCTGGTGCTACCAGATCTGCCGTTAGGATCGCCGCACCAGCACTTGCTGGTACAGGGAGGCAAACAGGGCACAGTGTACCTGGTGGATCGCGACAGCATGGGCGGGTACAACGCGAGTACCGACCAGGTGGTGCAGGAACTCGCGGGAGCCACGGGTGGAGTCTGGGGCATGCCGGCTTACTGGAACAATACGGTATATTTCGGCGCGCAGTACGATAATCTGAAGGCGTTTTCTTTCAACGCCGGCAACAGCGGGGTGCTCTCCACTTCGGCGGTGTCCTACTCGCCGGAGAGCTTCGGCTATCCGGGCCCCACGCCGTCGATTTCGGCGAATGGCAGCGGCAACGGGATTGTGTGGGCGATCCAGACGGACGCGTACGGGTCGGACGGATCGGCCGTGCTGCATGCTTACGATGCCACGAATCTTTCGAACGAACTGTACAACAGCACGCAGAACGGGACGCGCGATACGCCAGGGCCGGCGGTGAAGTTCGCCACGCCGGCGGTGGCTCGCGGCCGGGTCTATGTGGGCACGGCAACGCAATTAGCGATCTACGGGCTGCTGCGGCCAGCGGCGGCCACGCCGTCGTTCAGCCCGGCGGGAGGCGTGTATGCTACGACGCAAAGCGTCACCATCGCCAGCACGGCGGGCAGCAGCATTTATTACACGACCAACGGTACAGCTCCGAATACGCATTCGGCGCTGTACACCGGGCCGGTCAGCGTGAGCAAGACGGGCACTTTGCGGGCGATGGCGGTAGCCACCGGGCTGCGGCCAAGCCTGGCGAGCGCGGCGCTCTACACCATCCCGGTGGCTCCCGGCAACGGACCTCATTTTGAGAAAGGCTTCAACGTGACAGGGCTGACCTTCAACGGCGTCGCGACGCTGAACGGGACCCGCTTGCGGCTCACGGATGGGAACTACAGCGAAGCCGGCAGCGCATACTTCGATACGCCGGTCAATTCGCAGTTCTTCACCAGCGACTTCACGTTTCAGCTCACCAACGCGCAAGCCGACGGCATCACCATCTGCATTCAAAATCAAGGCCCCACGGCGCTAGGCGCGGCCGGCGGCGACCTGGGCTACGGCGGATCGCCGGGGATCGCGTCGAGTGTAGCCGTTAAGTTCGACCTGTACAACAACGCTGGCGAAGGGACCGACTCGACCGGCATCTACACCGGCGGGCAGGACCCCTACGTGCCGGCTGTCGACCTGACGGCTTCGGGAATCGACCTGCATAGCGGAGACATCTTCCGCGCGCGCCTGGAATACTACAATCCGTTCCTGACGCTGGAGATCGTGGATACCGCGGACAGCACTAAATACTTCTCCACGCAATTCACCATCGACATTCCAGCGACGGCCGGCGGCAATACGGCGTATGTCGGATTCACCGGCGGCACGGGCGGGCTGACGGCCATCCAGGAGATCCTGACCTGGGACCATCTGTCGTATCCGGGCAACGTGGCGGCGCTGCCGACGTTTAATCCGCCGGCGGGCACTTACGTGGGAGCGCAACCGGTGAGCATTACGGATGCGACGCCCGGTTCGGCGATCTACTACACGACGGACGGAAAGACACCCACCAAGTCATCCACGCTCTACACCGGGCCGATCACGGTTTCCGCGAGCGAGACGATCAAAGCGATTGCGGTGGCCAGCAGCTATTTGAACAGCAGCGTGGCGCCCGCCGTCTACACCATCCAATAACGGAAGGAGCGAGACTAACCCCCTGGGACGCCGTAGGTCTACGATGGTAGAATATCTACCATCGACATGCGGGAAGACGATCTGGACCGCGAGCTTCGCGCGCATCTGGACCTGGAAGCGGAGGAACTGGGCGATCCGCAGGCAGCCAGGCGGGTCTTCGGCAACCTGACGGCGGTGAGGGAGGCGATACACGAAATGTCCAGGTGGACGATAGTCGAACAATTGTTGCAGGATCTGCGATACGGAACGCGCCTGCTTCTGCGCAGCCCCGGATTCAGCATCGTGGCGATGCTTACGCTGGCCTTGGGAATCGGCGCGAACACAGCCATCTTCAGCGTAGTGCGCGCCGTATTGTTGCGGCCGCTGCCCTTCCCCGAGCCCGAGCGGTTGGTGGCGCTCTTTGAATCCAGCCCCAACGGAAACCCGCGGAATGTGGTGAACCCGCTCAATTTCATGAACTGGCGGGAGCGCAGCCACAGCTTCGAAGGCATGGCGGCGTTGCACGGCTGGACCTCCAATATTACGGGCGAGGGCGGTCCACTGGCGGTGGATGGCATGCGGGTCTCGACGGAGTTCTTTTCGGTGCTGGGCGTTTCGCCGTTTATGGGCCGCGGATTCATTCCCGAAGAGGGAGTCCCCGGCCGGGAGTACTCGACCATACTCAGCTACTCTTTCTGGCAAACGCATTACGGAGGCGATCGCCATATTCTTGGGAGAAAGATTGTGGTCAACGGGGACCCGACCTCGGTAATTGGCATTCTGCCGCGCGATTTTCATTTCCCGCGGTGGCGGGCGGATCTTTATGTGCCCATGCCGCTGGACCGCGGCGACAAGCACCAGGAGGGCCGCTATCTCGCCACCGTCGCGCGGCTGAAGGCGGGTGTGAGCCTGGCGCAGGCGCAGCAGGAGTTAACGGCGGTCGCCAGCCAGCTTGCCACGGAGCGGCCGGCAATGGACAAGGGCTGGGGCGCCACAGTGGTGCCGCTGCTCGACGATGTGACCGCCAAAGTTCGCCTGCCACTGCTGGTGCTGCTGGCGGCGGTGGGGCTGGTCCTGTTCATCGCCTGCGCCAACGTGGCGAACCTGCTGTTGATGCGGGGCGCCGGCAGGCTCCGCGAGATCGCTCTACGCACGGCATTGGGCGCCGGACGCCGGCGCATTTTGCAGCAACTGCTGTCCGAGAGCCTGCTGCTGGCCGGAGCGGGATGGATCGCGGGGGTGGCCCTGGGTTATTGGGGACTGCATGCGTTGCTGGCCCTGATTCCGGCCAGCGTGCCGCTGCCCCGAATGGAATCGATCCGCCTGGATGGCGGGGTCTTTCTATTTGCCCTGGGTATCTCATTCGCAACGGCAATTCTATTCGGGCTGGCCCCGGCGATTCAGATTTCCCGTCCGCGGCTGCAGAGCGCGCTGCAACAGGGATCCCAGCGCACTGGAGTTGGCGGAAGCCGCATTGTGCGGCAGGCGCTGGTGATCGCGGAAATTGCGCTGGCGCTCCTGCTGCTAGCGGGCGCCGGACTGCTGATGCGCAGTTTCGACCGGCTGATCTCGGTCAATCCGGGTTTCCGGCCCGAACATATGCTCACCATGGAAATGTTCACCTCGCCGGCCAAGTACCACGAGGACCGGAAGAGATCGCAATATGTGGACAACGTACTGGCGCAAATCCGGCAAGTACCGGGTGTAGAGGGTGCCGGCTCGACGCATTTCCTGCCCCTGACCGGAATGAACTCGGGATCCTGCTTCTTGCCGGCTCCCGGCCCTGAGCCGGATACGTCGTCGCCCGACGCGGATTTCCTGATCGTCAGTCCCGGATATTTCGAGACCATGGGAATGGCGATGCTCAACGGCCGGAATTTCGGCGAGCAGGACCATTTCGGGTCGCCGAGCGTCACAATCGTGAATCGCGCGTTTGCACAGCGATTCTTCAAGGGCCAAGATCCTATCGGCAAGAAGCTCAATGTCTGTTGGACCGTTCCCAATCCGGTGGAAGTCGTAGGGGTGGTGGCCGATGCGCGGCAAACCGAACTGCAGGAGGCGCCCCAGCCGACCATCTTCCTGGAGAATTCGCAAGGGCCGATGTACTTTGCACGGCTGGTCATACGCACGCGTGACGATCCGCGCAAGCTGTCCCGCGCGGTGCAGGCGGCCATTCACCGCGTGGATCCCGACCAGGCGATTTCGGATGTCCAGACCATGGAGGAAATATTCGCCGACTCAGTGGCGCGGCCGAGATTTCAAATGGTGCTGCTGCTGGTGTTCGCGGGGATGGCCGTGCTGCTGGCGACTATTGGTGTATACGGCGTGGTGTCCTATTCGGTGAGCCAGCGCACGCAGGAGATCGGGATTCGCGTGGCTCTAGGCGCCAGTGCCAGCGATGTGGCGCACCTGGTGCTGCGGGAGGGTTTGGTGCTCGGATGCCTGGGGGTAGCGGCGGGTTTGGCCGGGGCGATCGCTTTCACGCGCGTTTTGCGGAGCCTTTTGTTTGAAGTCACACCTACCGATCAAGCCACCTTGGCTACAGTGGCGGGACTGCTGCTGGCCGTGGCGGCAGCCGCGACACTGGTTCCGGCGCGCCGGGCGGCCAGCGTGGATCCTACGGTGGCTCTGCGGCACGAGTAGCCTCAGTTAACTATGGGGAACCTGGAATCCGCGTACACCGGCGTGCGATTCTAAACGCTTGCTCGCAAGCTATGAGATCAAGGCCGCGGCAGGAGGGCTGGCCATCTGTCTGATCGGCATCAGCGCCGCGGTGTATCGCGCCTCGAACACCTTGGTGGAGAATGCCCACTGGGTTGCCCATACCCACGACATTCTGACCCAACTGGAAGCCACCACCTCGGGTGTGACGCAGGCGGAAACGGAGTTGCGGGGGTTCCTGCTGACCGACCAGGAGTCGTATCTGAAGCCCTACTCGGGCGACCTGACCGACACGCGCCGCAGGCTGAAGGCAGTTCGCCAGTTGACTGCCGACAACCCGCGCCAGCAGGCCCGTCTCGACAAGCTTGAGCTTCTGATCCTACACCGCCTGGACTTACTCGAGGCGCTGCTGAAGATCGGCCACGATCAGGGCTTTGAAGCCGCCCGCCGGATTCTGGCGTTCGACCGGGGTGCGGATTATATGCAGGAGATCCGCCAGGGCATTGGGGAGATCGAGCACGAGGAGCAGGAACTGCTGGCGACCCGGTTTGCCAGGCAGGAGAGCAGCAGCCGGCGTCTGCAAGCCATGGTGCTTCTGAGCTGCGCCGCGGGCCTGTTTCTATTGTGTGTCTCGCTGGCGGTGGTTTTTCACGATCTGTCCAAGGTGGAAGCGGCTTTCCACAAGGCCAGATACCATGTGGCGCACGACACTCTGACCGGGCTGTCGAGCCGCCACAGCCTCATGTCGCAACTGGACAACGCCATCGTGGCCAGTATGCACACTGGCGATCCGCTTTCGGTATGCATCTGCGATATCGACCGGTTCAAGACCATCAACGACACGCATGGGCACGCCGCCGGCGATGAGATTCTAGCGGCGTTCGGCAAGTTGGTGCGCGGCGCAATTCGCAAGGGTGACATCGGCGGGCGCCTGGGCGGAGACGAGTTCTGTATTGTGTTGCCGAATACCGGCGTGGACCAGGCGGGGCCGCTGGTGGAAAGGCTGCGGGAGCAGTGGGAGCGTCTGGAATATTACGCGCCGGACGGGCGCGCGTTCTCGGTGACCGCCAGCTTCGGCGTGGTACAACTTAGCGCCGAGAGATCGGCAAAGGCGCTGCTGCATAGCGCCGATCAAGCGTTGTACTGCGCCAAAGGCGAAGGGCGCAACCGTATCCACCTAGTGGCTTGATTCGGTGCCGTTGCTGCGGCTCATTTTACGGGAGATGAACAGCGCCATCTCCAGCGCCTGTTCATAGTTGAGGCGCGGATCCAGGCCGGACTTATAAGCCAGCTTCAGATCGGCTTCGCGCAAACCGCGCGCGCCGCCGATGCATTCGGTCACATCCTCGCCGGTAAGCTCGATGTGAATGCCGCCCAGCAGGTTGCCGGACGCCGCATGGATGTCGAAGGCCTGGTCCAGTTCACTCAGGATCTCCTCGAAGTTACGGGTTTTGATGCCGTCGGCCGTGGTGCGGGTGTTGCCGTGCATGGGGTCGCAGCACCACAGCACGTTCTTGCCGGTGGAGCGCGCCGCTTCGATCAGCGGCGGCAGGAACCGCGCAATGCAATCGGCGCCGAAGCGATGAATCAGGGTAAGGCGGCCAGGCTCATCGTCGGGGTGCAGAACTTCGATGATTTCCTGGAGCATGGCCGGCTGCATGGCCGGCCCGATCTTCACGCCAACGGGATTGCGGATGCCCCGGAAGAACTCGACATGCGCGCCGGCGGGATCGGCCGTGCGCATCCCGATCCAAGGAAAATGCGTGGAAAGATCGTACCAGCCCTCCTGCCGCGGCACGCGCCGGGTCTGGGCCTGCTCATATGGCAGATGCAGCCCCTCGTGGCTGGTGAAGAAGTCGATCCATTGCAGTTCGCCCGGATGCACGCCCATCAGGCTTTCCATGAAGCGGATGGATTCGCCGATCTGCCGCGCGATGCGGCGGTATTCCTCGGCCATGAGCGAGTCTTTCACCCAGTCGAGGTTCCAATAGTCCAGGCGGGCAGGGTCCACAAAGCCGCGGCTCACCAGGGCGCGGATGAAATTCAGGGTCAGGGCGGCGCGCTCGTAGCCGCGCAGCATCAGGTGCGGGTCAGGCGTGCGGGCAGGCTCGGTGAATTCGGGGCAATTGATCAGGTCGCCGCGATAGCTGGGCAGGGTGACGCCGGCGCGCGTTTCAAAATCGTCGGAGCGAGGTTTGGCGTACTGTCCGGCAAACCGGCCTACGCGGATCACGCGGCGGCGCCCGCCCAAGGCCAGCACCAGGCTCATCTGCAGCAGGATCTTGAGCTTATTGGCGATGGTGCCCGAGTCGCAGTGATCGTAGCGCTCGGCGCAGTCGCCGCCCTGCAGCAGGAACCTTTCCCCGCGCGCGGCCTGGGCCAATTGCGTGCGCAGCGCGTGGATCTCCCATGAGGTTACCAGCGGCGGCAGCTTGGATATCTCCCCGACGACGCGCGCGACATCCGCTTCGCAAGGATATAGCGGCTGCTGACCGGCGGGCCTGCTTTTCCAGGATGTCGGCGACCACTCGGGCATTCAGCCAACAGCTTAGCAACGATTCTGGCAGAATGAGAGTTCCTTGGAAAAACCGGTGTTGCGGACGCTGATCATAACCTTCTGCCTGGTGGCTATGCCGGCGGCCGCGCAGGGCCTGTCACGCCAGCCGACGCTGATTATCGATCTCAACGAACCCGGCCATCTTCGCGCGTGGCTCTCGCTGCCGATACCTGTGCCGGATGCGGTCGCGGAGGCCTTCCGGCAGGCGATGGGTTGCCCGGCGGCCGCGCCGGCGGCCAGCACACCACCAACGATCAGCGTGAGCGTGGAGTGTACCTCGCCAGTGAAGAAAGAAGGACTGCGCTGGTCCGGGCATTGGGACTTCACCGCCTTGAATGGCGAGCTGATGCGGGCCGGCGCGACAGCGTTGGAGATCGATATTTCACATTCACGATACGGATTTTCGAAGGTACTGCCTACGACGATATCCGAACATGATGCTGCCGGATTCAACATCAGTTATCACGGCGATCTCCCGCTCGACGACTTTCACGATATCACTCTCGAGATGGGATATCCGCCGAAACAGATCTGGCTGCTGGGGATTGCCGCGGCGGCCATCATGCTGCTGCCTCTTCTCCTGTTCCCGGCGCGCGCCGGTGGTCTTCTGAACGCAGTCGCGGGCGCCACGGGGCTGTTTTGCGTGGGGGCCACCACATGGATTTGGGTCGTGCTTTCTATCAATGCGGCGGCGATGGCGCCGCTGCCCTGGAACATCGCCATGGTATCCGGACCTCCGCTGGTGGCCGTCTGGACCGGCTCGCGCATAGCGGGCGGCCGGCGGCGGCGTTTGCTGTTCTGGCGCGGGGCACGGGTGGTTGCCGTGATGGTGCTGATCGTGGGGATCTTCAGCGCCCCTTCCGAGATTCCGCTCTGGGCAACCTGCTGCGGCGGCGCGGTCATTCTGTCCGTCTGGCGGCAGCGCCGCGCGGGAAGCTACCAGGTACAGCCGCTGGCCGAGGGCGAACTGTGGAAGCGCATCCGTGAATTGGCCGCGCGGGCCGGCACTACGGTGAAGAGCGTGCAACTGCTGACGGGCGGCGAGGATCTGCCGGCGGCCTTTGCCACGCGCTTCCGCGGCATTCTGCTCACTAGCGGTCTTCTGAGTGCGCTATCCCGGCGCGAGGTGGATGCCATTGTGGCGCACGAGCTTTCGCATGTGCGGCGCCCGCGGACCGCCGTAGTGAGAGGCGTCGCTTACCTCTTTCCAGTCGCGATGGTGGTGATGTTTTTTGTGCCGTCGTCCGTGCAATGGATACCTCTGCTGGGGCCGCCGGCTTTTTTGTTGCACCGCGGCTTGCGGCGATGGAACGAGCGGCAGGCGGATGCCGACGCCGTCACCTGGTCGGGCGACGCCGAAGCTCTGATCACGGGCCTGGTGCGCGTCACGCGCGCGCATAACATGCCGATCGAGTGGCCGGGTTGGGTCAAGCCGCTGATGCCGCATCCGTCCACCATGGCGCGCGTGCGCGCGGCGGCAGCCCAGGCGCACATCCCGGAAGGGCGGTTTCAGGAATTGCTGTCAGCCTCGGCTGGCCCGCCGGTGGATGTGTATTCTATCGTGGAGCCATCGGCCGACGCCGGCACCGTGTTCACCCCTGCGGAAAGACAGCGCCTGAATTTCAGGTTGTCGATGGTGGGTCTCGCAGTGCCCATCATTTTCGGCGTGGCGTCGCCGTTCACCGGTTATGCCGCCGCTTTATTGTCGGGCGCTGCGAGCGCCTTGCTGGCCACCGAATGGGTGCTGCTGCGCGCGCGCTCGCGGGCTCGCGCTCGCCTCAGCGAACGTCCGGGCGTCTTCGCCGGCTTCAGTCCGTCGGTTGAGCCGCGCATCTATGACGGGTCCTACGATTACGATTGGGGATTCGCGGTATTCGAAGACGATTGCCTGGTCTTCCGCGGGGATAGGCGCAACTGGACAGCCAACCGTTCCGACGTGCAGCGCATCTGGCTGGCCAACGGACCGTTTCAATGGTTTAAGCGTCCTATGGTCTGCTTCCAGACGAAAAGCGGGCGCACATTTTGCCTGCGGCCGTTCGACGGCGCTTTTGGCCCCGCCGCGCCGCGCGCCGCCGCCCGGCTGTTCGAGCAATCCAGAGCTTGGAATGCCGCCGCGCAGACCTGCGCGCCAACGGACATCGCCGAGAGCGGTCCCATGCCGGGCCAACCTCCGCCCCAATACACGTGGCGGATGTTCCTGCGGTCCCTGCCGCGATACGGCGCGTTCACACTGGTCACTTATTGGCTGATTTTGGCGCTCTACCCTAACAGCGATTGGAGCGATCCTGGGCGCATGCTAGGTCCGCTGGCGATTACCTGGAGCCTGGCGTTATTCGTCGCCTATCCCGGCCTGCGGCGCGCCAGGAATGCCAAGGTCTCGCGTTAGCTCAAGCGGCCGGCAGATCGATCTCCACCAGCAGTCCCGGCTCCGCGTTACGCGCACGGATGGTCCCCTTGTGCAGCTCTACGGCGCGCCGCGCGATGGACAGCCCCAATCCAGCGCCGCCGCTGGCCCGGGCGCGATCCTCTTCCACCCTGTAGAAAGCGTCGAATATGCGGGGCAGGGCTGCCTCCGGCACGCCCGGACCATAATCGCGGACGCGCACCACGGCCCGCCCGCCGGCTGCGTCCAGGTTGGCTTCCACGGCCTGACCTGCCGGCGTATAGCGTATGGCGTTGCGGATCACATTCTCGATGGCGCGCCGCAGCAACTCGGCATCGCCTTGGACCACGGCCACCTGGGTACCGAGCAGCCGCACCTCGCTGCCCCGCGCCTGCGCTTCAATGGACGCATCCGCAACCAATTCCTCCACTAACTGGTCCAGGCGGACCGGCTCGTGATGCAGCGAATCTGGGTCGCCCTCCGCGCGCGTCACCTGCAATAATCCACCCACCAGCGCATTGAGCCGCTCGGCTTCCTTTTCGATGCGGGTGAGGGCCGCCTCGCGGTCCTGGCCGGAGCGCGCCAGCTCCACGGCTACCCGCAGACGCGCCAGCGGCGAGCGCAGTTCGTGCGAGATGTCCAACAATAAACGATGCTGGGCGTCCAGCAACGTCTGTATGCGATCCGCCATGCGGTCGAAGGTGCGTCCGAGGTCGCCCAACTCGTCGCTTCGGTGGTGAGCGGCGCGCGCGGAGAGATCCCCACGGCCGAACTGCTCCACGGCGCGCTGGAGGCGCCGCACGGGATAGGTCAGGTAGTAAGCCAGCAGGTAGCAGAGCAGGATACCGGCCGCCAGCATCCACCAATGCTGCGGCAGCAGAAACCAGGAGCCCAACCGACCGTGGGGAATCACGAAAAGGAAGCTGTACTGGCCATCGTCGGAGCGCCGCGCGATCACCGCGCCGCGCAGGCGGAATGCCGGAAAGTGCGATTCCTCGGCTGCCTTGGTGATGAGTGCCGATTCGTCCGAGCCGGTGAGCAGGTCGCGTCCGGCGGCGTCGGTGAGGACTCCCTCGCCCGCGAATATTCTGCGAAAGCGCTGCATGAAGCGCTCCAGTCCGGGCTTCCCGCCGGCCTCATACGCGCTGCGCGCTTCGGCGAGCTGGAATGCCACCAGGCGCGACAACAAGTAAGGACGCGGCCCCGAAAATCCCGAAATGAAAGCCGATCCGATAGTGTTGATGATCAGGGCGGCCCAGAACCACAACAGGATCTTACCGAACAGGGAATTCATTCGTACACTCCGTCATCCGGTTCGCGCAGAAATTGATAGCCGATGCTGCGAATGGTCTTGATAAATGGCCGACGGGTTTCCAGCTTGCGGCGGATGTGACTGATATGCATGTCGATGGAACGGTCGTAGGGAGTGGCCTTGCGGCTGTACAGGTTCTCCATCAGGTCGTCGCGAGAGAGCACCCGTCCGGCGGCGCGCATCAGCAGCTCCAGGATGTCGAATTCGAAAGTTGTCAGATCGATTTCGCGGCCGTCCGCCGTCACCTTGCGCGTGGCGGGATCCAGCACCACGCCGTTGACTTCCATACGGACGCCGGCATTGGCGCGCGGTTCGTAGCGCCGCAGAATGGCGCGCACGCGGGCCACCAGTTCCCGCGGATTGAACGGTTTAGGCAGGTAATCGTCGGCCCCCAGCTCCAGGCCGATGATGCGGTCTACGTCTTCGCCGCGGGCCGTGAGCATCAGCACCGGAACCCGGCTCTCCTTGCGCAGCCGGCGCAGGATCTCGAACCCGTCCACGCCGGGGAGCATGACGTCCAGGATCACCAGGCTGAATCCGCCGTGCTGGGCCCGCTCCAGCCCGAGCTTGCCTTCGTTTACGGACTCAACTGCAAACCCTTCGCCTTTCAGGAATTCGGTCAGCAGGGAGCACAGTTCCGTGTCGTCGTCGATTAACAAAAGTCGCACGGCTCCGAATGTAACACGCGCAAAAAAGGTTGTGGGAGGCGGCGCGGAGTGCTACAACGAAGGTAAGCGCGCTCCTGGTTTGATTTAAGCCGCGAGCGTGGGCGAGTGGTCCACAACGGGGAATGGCGCTCTTCTGATATGAGGACCCTGGGCTGGCTGTTGTTCCTTGCAATGTGGGGCACAGTCACGCAGTCAATCAACTTCGATTCCGCGAAACCGGGCTCGGTTCCATCGGGATGGACCGCCCTGTCGCCGGCCGGTGGATCCCCTCCGCAGTGGGAAGTGCTCAAAGACCCCACCGCGCCCAGCCCACCGTACGTGTTCGCGCAAATCTCTAAAGATTCCGCCACCAACCGCTGCCCGCTTGCAATCCTGAACAAAATGGACGTGAAGGACGGCGATCTCAGCGTCAAGGTGAAGCCCGTGGGTCACGAGGATCGGGCGGGTGGTCTGGTGTGGCGCTACCGCGACCCGAACAATTATTACCTGGTGCGCGCGAATACCAAGGAGAATACCATCGTCCTGTATAAGGTGGAGGATGGTAAGCGCACACCGCTGATGTCCAAAGGCGCGCCGCCCCAAGGATATGGTGTGAAACACCCGGTGCCGAGCAACCAATGGAGCGTGCTCAAGGTGCAGTTCCGCGGGCCGCTTTTTAGCGTCTACTTCAACCATAAACGCCTGTTTGAAGTGATGGACTCGACCTTTCGGCAGCCGGGGAAAGTGGGGCTTTGGACCAAAGCCGGCAGCGTCACCTATTTCGACGACTTCCGCATCGCCGGCAAGTAGCGTGACCTTCGATTTACCAGCGGGGTCCAGGCGCCGCGTTCTGCTCTTCTTCCGTGGGCGGATCGTACATCTTTTCCGCGTAGGTACGCTGCGATTCCGACAACTCCACGGCGTGCCGGCGCTCCGTCTCATTCAACTGGGTCGTACGCTTTCGTTTGAGCAGGTAGAGCGCTCCGCAGACCAACGCGCCCGTCAGGGGCGGACGCTCAATGAAGAAATCCAGGAGTTGCAGAAGCCGGTCGCCCACACCTTTATTGTAAGTGAGGCGGTTCGTCGCTGCGTTACAGTGTTGGCATGCTGCGTTATTTTTGCGCGATGTTTTTGACGTGCTCCGCCGGGTTGGCGGCGGAGGTGCGGTTTTCGCAGTCCGCGGCGGCCGTGGAACCGTATGATTTCGTGGAAGTCACGGCGGCCATCACACCGCCCGGCGCAGGCAACCCCTTCACGGACGCATCGCTGGCAGGGTCATTTGCCAAGACCGGCGCGGCGGAGAGCGTCAAAGTGGATGGCTTTTGCGATGCCGCGGACGGCAGCGTGTTCCGCATCCGCTTCATGCCTTCGTCGGCGGGCGATTACACGTACTCGGTGGTCTACAGGCAGGGCGGTTCCGAGAAGGCATATCGCGGCGCGTTTCAAGCGGCTGGGGGACACCGGCGTGGCCCCGTGCGCATGGACCCGCAATATCCCTGGCACTTCGTCTGGGAAGGAACCGGAGAACACTACTTCTTCAACGGCACCACCGCCTTCTGGCTTATGGGCTGGCGCGACGAGCGGTTCATCCGGAACGCCATCCAGCGCCTGCACGACCTGAAGATCAACCGCATGCGGGTGCTGCTGTCGGGCGGGTCGTTTACGATGTACGGCGAACCGTTGATGACCGGGGAGAATTTCACGCTCTTGTTGCGGCCCTGGCCGGCGGAGCGGCCGGGGAGCTTTGATAATCCGGGTATCGATTACACGCGCTTCGATGCCGCCTACTGGCAGAAGTACGAACGCATGCTGCGCTTCGCCCGCGGGCGCGACATGATTATCTCGGTGGTGCAGGACATCAGCGACGGCCGCATCCATCCCGCCGCGGGCAGCCAGGACGAACATCGCTATCTGCGCTACGCCGCGGCCCGCCTGGGCGCTTTCTCGAACATCACCTGGGACCTGGGCGACGACCTGGATAGTTTCCGCGACGAAAAATGGGCGCATGAAACCGGCACGTTACTGGAAGGCTGGGACCCGTACCATCACCTGGCCAGCAGCCATCCGGTGCATCGCGAGCATCAGGACCGGGCGTCGGCGTGGTTCGGATTCACATCCATTCAGGACTGGTCGCGCAAGCAGCATGCGTTGATGCTGGAGGAGCGGCAGATCCAGATGAAGACCGGCCGCATCATTCCGCAAGCCAACGAAGAATACGGTTACGAGGACCACTATCCGCACTGGGCGCCGGGAACAGGATCGGATTCCGCCGAAGCGCTGCGGCACGTGGCCTGGGATATCGCCATGGCGGGCGCGTACGGGACGGCGGGCGAGAGCGCGCGGCGCGGCACCAATATCTGGCCGGACACGGGCGGCGGATGGATCAACGGGCGCGGCGACGACACCATGGTGATGCTGAAGGGCTACCAGCACATGGTGGACTTCTTCACCAGCTTCGAATGGTGGAAGACCGAACCGCACGACGAGCTCGCCAGCGACGGCGCCTATTGCCTGGCGAAGCCGGGGGAGACTTACGCTGTGTACCTGCCGAGCGGTGGCGACGTCACCGTGACGCTCGAGCCCGGAAGATACGAGGCGAAGTGGTTCGACGCATTTACCGGAGAATGGGTGCCGCTGCCGCCGGCGGAAGGGCCGCGCTGGAAGTCGCCACAGGCGCCGGGATGGCTGGACTGGGCGATTCTGCTGCAGCGCGCGAAATAGAGCCTGCGCTCAATTCTTGAGCGCGTCCCGAATGCGGTCGCTGAGCATGTCCACGAACCGATCCGGGAGGAATCCGTTCATGCGGCTGACCACCTCGCCGTGACGGCCCAGGACGATGGTAGTGGGAATCGAGTTGATCATCAGCACGCGCGAGAGGCCGTCCTCGAAGTAGACCTGCTGTGCCCAGTGGCTCTGCTTCAGGAAGGGCGCTACCAGATCGCGCTCTTCGTCGGTGGCGATGGACAGAAATACCACGTCCGGCGCGTCATGGAATCGCTGCTTCACTTCCTCGTATAGCGGGTGCTGGGCGCGGCAGGGGCCGCACCAGGTCGCCCAGAAATCGAACACTACGGCTTTGCCCTTCAGCGAGGCAATCGGCAGTTTCGTGCCATCCACGCTCGAGATGGTGAATTCCATCAGGTTGGAGGCCTGCGCATTCGGATCGCTTTGGCGCAGGCGGAGGCTGCGCGCCGCCAGCTGGCCGGTGGTGCGGTCGTAGGCTTCCAAAATGATATCGCCCAATCCTTTTTCCGACCCGTGAAGCTTGCGGTAAATGTCGCCTAAATCGGCGCGATCCTTGGCGCGGTCCGCATCTGCGTTGCGGGAATCGGGGATGGTGAAAGCATCCGCATAGGGGACGATAGCGTCCTGCGGCTTACCGGAGCGTACCAGCCAGCGGCCGATTTCCCGCGCGGATTCGGCTGAAGGGTAGATTTCGTAGCCGCGCCGCGCCAGTGCGACGGCTTCGTCGTACTTGCCCAGGTTTCCCGTGGCGCGTGCCTGACAGGCCAGCGTCCGCCCCAGGCCCTTGTCCACTTCTTCGTGCCACTGCGCCTCGCTCACGTGGCCGGGAGCGGCCTTGATTCTGGCCTCGTGCAACAGCTCTTCATAATGCCGGGCATACTTCAGCGCCCGCTCCGACGTGTCGGCGCTGCCGGTGACCAGCAAGGCGCGCACCACCTTATCCAGGATCTGAATGTCATTCGGCTCGCGCGCCAGCACCCGTTCGCCGTACTCGGCGATGCGCTGGTCGTCTTTGGCGTCGATGGCCCCTTTCACCAGCGCGCGCTCGATCTCGTTCCGGCGGGAGGTGTTCGGATATTTCGCAAGATGTTTCTCCAGAGCGCGGATGAAGTCGACCGGGCTGGTGCCGGCTTCACTGATCGCCTGGGACAGCTCTTTCTCTTCATCGGCCGGAGAGGGAGGGGTAGCCGGCGCGGCATTCGACGCGGGCGTGCTCTGCGCCCAGGCCAGTATGCCGAACAAAAAAAGGAAAGCCGGAAATCTCATTTCGGAGCGCGGAACTGGTCCGCCAGATTAGCCGCCCTTACGCGGGCTTGATGAATGTAACTCTCGTTCTTGGCAACGCGTTCGAGCAGCGGCAGATACTGCGCGGTGTCCACCAGGCGCTTGCGGTCATAGGCGGATTCCAGAAGCAGCAGCGCTTTCTCCACTCCCAGCCGGTCGTATTTGGCGGATGTTTCCAGGTTAATGAAAAGCTGTTCGGATTCGCTGATCCGCTCGAACCAGTCGGCCAGAGCCTGCGCCGACGGATCCTCGGAGAAATTGAATTTGACCTCGCCCTTCTTCGGGCCATCCGCATAGCCGAAGGTTTTGTTGCCCATGAACGCCACTTTCAGCGGCGATTCCAGCGCATGATCGAAGTAGCCGAGCTTCTCGGCCAGGCCGAACATTTCGGTCAAATCGGGCTCGTTGAGCTGGAAATGCAGGGGATTGTCGTCGTCCTCGGCGTCCTTATAGGAGCCGGCGCCGTTCTTATCCACCGTGATTGCCACATAGGCCGGCACACTGCCTGGAAACGATTTGGAGAAATACAGATGCGGAATCCCGGCGGCGCCGAGGTACAGGCAACCAAACAAAGGCAGCAGCCACTTCACTTGGATGCCACTCCCTGACGGGCACGCGTCGCGGCATGCGTGACATGGCAAATAGCCACCGCCAGCGCATCACAAGCATCCTCGGATTCGATCATCGAATCCAGACCCAGCAGCGACTGCACCATCACCTGCACCTGCCCTTTGCCCGCCTGACCATAGCCGACCACGCTGGTCTTGATCTCCAGCGGCGAATACTCTCCCAATTGTAACCCGGCCTCCGCGATAGCCAGCAGGGCGACCCCGCGCACGTGCGCCAGCTTCAAAGCGGTGCGGACGTTCGCCGCGTAAAACACTTGCTCAACGGCCGCGGCCACGGGCGCATGCCGCGTGATGACGGCGCGCAATCCGGCGGCGATCTCCCGGAGACGCCTTTCGAAAGGATCTTTGCTTGCAGTTCGAATCACGCCGGCCGCTACCAGTTTGTGAACGCCGCCATCGGATTCGATGACGCCGTAGCCGGTTCGCTGTGTGCCGCAGTCAACTCCGAGAACCAGCACTTTGTTGAGCCATCGCCTCCAACTCCTTCTCGTCGATGTCGAAATTGGAATAGACGTTCTGGACGTCGTCGTGCTCTTCCAGTGCCTCGCTGAGCCGCAGCATGGCGCCGGCGTTTTTGCCTTCCAGGCGCACGATATTCTTGGGGAGCATGGCGATTTCCGCGGTCTCCACGGAAATATTGGCCTTTTGGATGGCCCCCAGCACGGCTTCGTGCGCCTCCGGCGGCGAGATGACTTCCCAGCTCTCGCCCTCCGTCCGCAGATCGTCAGCGCCGGCGTCCAGCACGATGTTCATGAGCTGTTCCTCGCTGGCCTTGTCCTGCGGGATAACGATGTGACCGCGGCGCTCGAACATCCACGCAACGCTGCCCAACTCGCCCAGGTTGCCGCCGTTCTTGGAAAAGACGTGGCGGATCTCGCTCACGGTGCGGTTGCGATTGTCTGTCGCGACCATGACCAGGACGGCGGCGCCGCCCGGCCCATAGCCTTCGAACATGACTTCATCGATCTGGCCGCCCTCCAACTCGCCGGTGCCGCGCATGATGGCCTTCTTGATGTTGTCGGCAGGCATGCTGACGCCTTTGGCCGCCAGAATGGCCGTGCGCAGGCGGGGATTCGCATCCGGATCGCCCCCGCTGCGGGCGGCGATCATAATCTCTTTGATGATGCGCGTAAACGTTTTACCGCGCTTGGCGTCCAGTGCAGCTTTTTTATGCTTGATGGTCGCCCACTTCGAATGACCTGACATGGCGATACCTCTTCGAGGGGTCCGGCCTCCGGGCCGGCTGAGGAACTAGTTATGATTGCAACGATTATAAGGATAACAGAATTGCGAGGGCCGGTGGCTGTCCGGGTTTACCGCACATTTCCCGGAGATTATCTTCCCCATAGGGCCACATGTACCCAAAGGAGATCAAGTGTATGTTTAGCCCTGTTCGCCTGGCCCAGTTTGGCGTGTTGCTGTGCTGCGCCCTATCCTCTGGTTTTGCCGCCGCACCCGCCATCGGCATGGCAATTGCCGACGGCAGCTTCCAACTCGACCGCTCGCATGTGCGCGGAACCGCCACGTTATTCGATGGCAACCTGATCGAGACCGGCCCCTCGGCCTCGCAGTTGCGCCTTCACAACGGCGTGCGGCTGCGCCTGGCGGCGGATTCCCGCGCCCGCGTTTACGAATCGCGTCTGATCCTGGAGAAAGGCATCGGACAATTGGATTCCGCCAGTTACCACATCGAGGCCGGCGGCTTGCAGGTTGCACTGGGAAAGCCGGGGGCCACAGCGCGGGTGCAGGTGACTGATCCGCGGCGTGTCGTGGTGGCTGCCCCCGCGGGACCTGTGCGGGTGAGCAATCGCGACGGGGTCCTGATTGCACGCCTTGAAAGCGGCCACGAAATGACGTTTGAACCACAGGACGCAGTGACCACGGTCACCAAAGTTTCCGGTATCCTCGCGCTTAAGGATGGCCAGTTCATCGTGGTCGATCGGGTCACCAACGTCACCATGCAACTGGTGGGCGCGGGCCTGGAGAACGAGGTGGGCAACCTGGTGGAAATCACCGGGACAGTCGACTCGGCGCCGCCTACCGTAGCGGGGGCTTCGCAGCTTATTGATGTGACCAAAGTCACGCTGCTGGTGAAAGGCGCGGCCGTGGCAGGGACAGGAGGCGCGGGTGCGGCCGGCGCGGGTGCGGCTGGCGCGGGCGCGGCCGCGGCTGCGGGCACAGGCTTATCCACAGGCGCCCTGGTAGCCATAATAGGAGGAGTGGCCGCCGCCGGTACGATCGGTGGATTGGCCGCCGCGCACGCGTTGCCCGGCCAGGGCAGCAATCAAACCTCCACCAGCCGATGAGACCGGTGTCTGCTTTCTTGAGCAGATAACCGGAGAATAATTATCCGGTTTGTTTACCATTCGTATGCCGACAAATTTCCAGTTCTCTTTTGTCTCAGTCCCCGGTGGGACTGAGAGAGCGATAGCTCTGCCCAAATGAATCCTTCATATCCATCTTTACATCCGTGGTTTGCTCTGTCAGCCAGGTCCAGGCATGAGAAGGTTGTCGCCGAGAACCTGCGCAGCAAGGGCCTGGAGTCTTTCCTGCCCCTCTACAGGTCGCGGCGCCAATGGACCGACCGTGTCCAGCCGGTCGATTTGCCGTTATTTCCCGGCTATGTCTTCTGCCGGTTCGCTTACGCCAGCAGGATGCCGGTCCTCAATACTCCCGGCGTGACTGCCCTGGTGGGCATCGCTAACGTACCCACACCCGTTTCCGACGATGAAATCGAACGCATTCGGACGATTCAGGCCTCCGGCCTGCCGGCGCATCCGTGGCCCTATCTGCGGGTGGGGCAGAAGGCGCGCATCGAGCACGGCTCCCTGGCCGGCCTGGAGGGAGTTTTGATCCGCGAAAAAGATTCGCTGCGCGTGGTAGTCAGCGTCGAGCTTTTGCACCGCGCCGTGGCCGTGGAGATCGACCGCGACATGATCCGCGCGGTGCAAGGGGCAGCACATGCCAGCATGGCCCACCTTTATCTCACGAACTGACACCCGCTATGACCAGTAAGCCGAGAAACCGGGTGGTGGTGTTCCGCGTTAGCCAGGACGAGTACAGCTCGTTGAAAGAAGCCTGCGACCGGGCGGGCGCCCGCAACCTCTCCGACTACACGCGCTCGGAGGTACTGGGACGGTTGCACTCCGAAGTGCCCGGCGCCCACCTGGAACGGAAATTCGAATCGCTGGAACAGCGGATCGAAGGGATGCAATCGCTACTGGATAGCTTGCTACAAGGAGTCTTTCATGCAACGACGCAAGGGTGACCGGCCGGGAGGCCTGTTTCATGGTTTATTCCTATCCATGGCCGTCTGGCTTGTCCCGTTGTTGGCTTCGGCACAGGTCCACCCGGCGCCGGAGTCCGCCGGCGCCAATTTGCCCGCGCAGCGTATCGGCCCCAATGACCTAATCTCGGTCTCGGTATATGACGCACCGGAGTTGACGCGCACCGTGCGGGTGGGCGCGGATGGTTTCATCCGCCTGCCCATGCTCCCGGGGCGCGTCAAGGCCGAGGGCCTCATGCCAAGCGAACTGGAAGCCGCCCTGGCCTCTGCACTGGTGGCCGGCCAGCTCATCGTGGATCCCTTCGTCACCGTAACTATTGCCGAATACAATAGCCGTCCCATCTCCGTCGCAGGAGCCGTGCGGACGCCCATCACCTTCCAGGCGGAGGGACCGGTGACCCTGCTCGAAGCTCTCACCCGGGCAGGCGGTCTGGCGCCGGATGCGGGCTCTGAAATCCTGGTCAGCCACGCGCAGGCATCCCCCGACGGTTCAGTCACCGCCCTGGTGCAGCGCATCCTGGTCAAGGGCCTGATTGACGCCGCCGACCCCAAACTCAACATCGCCCTGATTGGCGGCGAAGAAATCCGGGTGCCCGAGGCCGGCAGGGTCTACGTGATCGGCAACGTCAAACGGCCGGGCGCCTTCGCCGTGCAGGACGGCGTCGAATCCACGGTTCTGAAGATGCTGGCGTTGTCCGAAGGTCTCATGCCCTACGCCGCCAAAGACGCGTACATCTACCGGCGGGAAGCCAACGGGTCCAAGAACGAGATCCGCATACCGCTGGCTCAGATTATGGAGCGCAAAGCTCCGGACGCCTCGCTTCTGGCGAACGATATTCTCTATGTGCCGGACAACAAGGGCCGCCGCCTGACTCTTGGGGTGCTGGAAAAGCTCGCGGTGCTGGGCGCCGGAGCCAGCTCGGCCCTGGTCTACGCCGGGGTCCGCTAGCCTAACGTTTTCGTGAAAGGTACCCGTGATGACCGACCCCAAAGCCCTGGCCGCCCCCAATCAGTCCGTGCAGCCGACGTGGTACGGCTACGACGTCGAGCCGCCCGAGCAGACCGCCGTCCCCCTGGCTCACTATCTCTGGATTCTCCGCCGCCAGCGCTGGAAAATTCTCGCTTTCGTGTTCGCTTGCGTGGCGGCTACCCTGATCGTCTCCGCGCGACTCACGCCGATTTACGAATCCACCGTCACGGTGGATATCGACCGCCAGATGCCCTCGGCCATCATCGGGCAGGATGCTACGCGCGCGCCCATGAACGATGCCGACCAGTTCCTGGCCACCCAGGTCAAGCTGATTCAGTCGGACTCGGTGCTGCGGCCGGTGGCCCAGCAGTATCATTTGCAGGATGCGGACCGGGACGCCGCCAGCATCACTCCCGAAAAATCGTCCAAAGCGCTGGAGGAGGCCCCCGTACTGCTCAAGAAGCTCAAGGTGACGCGTCCGCCCAACACCTACCTGTTGCTGATCAGTTACCGTTCCTCCGACCCGCACCTGGCGGCTAATGTGGCCAACGCCGTGGCGCACTCATACGTCGAGCACACTTACGACATCCGCTTCAAATCCTCGGCATCGCTGGCGGACTTCATGGAGAAACAGCTTGAAGAACTGAAGGCCAAGATGGAGCGCTCCTCAGCCGCCCTGGCGCAGTTCGAGCGCGAATTGAACGTCATCAATCCGGAAGAAAAGACCAGCATTCTCTCGGCGCGCCTGCTGCAGCTCAATACTGAATACACCAACGCGCAGACTGACCGGGTGCGCAAGGAATCCGCCTGGAAATCGGTGCAGAGCGGCACCCTGGAGGCCGCCCAGGTTTCCACCCAGGGCGAGAATCTGAAGACCCTTTCCGCCAAGCTGGACGAGGCCCGCCAGAAATTCGCCGACGTGAAGACGCACTACGGACCCAACCACCCCGAATATCATAAGGCGTCCGTGCAGGTGGACGAGATCGAGCGCCAGTTGCAGCAGAGCCGCAACAACACCGCGCAGCGCGTGGAAGTGGAGTATCGCGAATCGGTCAACCGGGAGAGTATGCTCCGGACGGCGGTGGGGGAGACCAAGGCGGAATTCGACCGGCTCAATGCCCGCAGCTTCGAATATCAGGCGCTCAAGCGGGAAGCCGACGCCGACAAGACGCTCTACGAGGAGTTGGTTCGCAAGATCAAGGAAGCCGGCATCAACGCGGGCTTCCAGAACAGCTCCATCCGCATCGCGGATCCAGCCCGCGCGGCCATCCAGCCGGTGTTCCCCGATCTCAAGTTGAATGTCCTGCTGGCCTTCCTGTTTTCCACGCTGCTATCGGTGGGCTTTGCGGTCCTCAGCGACGTGTTGGACAACTCCGTGCGCGATCCGGAGCAGATCTCCAATCTCTTTCAGATGGACGTGATGGGCAGCCTGCCGCTGGTCAAGACCTGGCGGCGAAGCCTGACTGCCGCGGTGGCCGGCGACGCCAGCCCCACCGCGCTGGTGCGCGCCGAGGAGTCCACTCCCAATGGCTACGACCGGACCGTCTCCACCTTCGAAGAAGCCGTGCGCACGCTGCGCAATTCCATCCTGCTGGGATCGTTCGACCGCCAGTTGAAATCGCTCATGGTCACCAGCGCCACGCCGGCCGAAGGCAAGACCACCACGGCCGTACACCTGGCCATCGCGCATGCCCAGCAGAAGCACCGGACCCTGCTCATCGACTGCGACCTGCGTCGTCCCGGAGTCCATACCAAGCTGGGCATTAACCCGGAAACCGGGCTGGCCGCCGTCCTGCAGAACGGGATGCAGTGGCGCGAGAAACTGGTCAAGCTGGTGGAGCTGCCTGATCTGGACATCCTGCCCACCGGCTTCTCCAGCCGCCGCGGCGCCGACCTGATCGGCCGCCGCCTCCCGGAACTGCTGGAAGATGCGGCCCGGGAATACGATCTGATCGTGGTGGATTCGCCGCCCATCCTGGGATTCCCCGAACCGCTGCAAATGGCCGCAGCCGTGGATGGCGTGGTCATGGTGGCGAAGGCCGGCGAGACCAATCGCAAAACCGTAGGCTCGGCTATCAGCACCCTGCAACGCGTGCGCGCCAACATTGTTGGGCTGGTGCTCAACTCCGTCACCAGCGACATGAGCGACAGCTATCGGTACTACGGCTACCACGGCAAGTATTACAGATACTACAAAGCCGCTGGCGAATAACTGCGAGGGATGAGAATTCGGTGGCCGAAGCGTGCGCCTCCGGCATCTTGGTGTATCCCGACATGACGCAAATTGAGACGGCTTCCGCGGATTGCGTGATCAGCCACCACGCTCTGGAACACACAGCGGATCCAGAAGCGATCCTCTGCGAGATCTTTCGAATGATCAAACCCGGCGGCAAGTTAGTCGTGGTTGTATCCGCGGAGTCGCCGCGAGGCCGGCACGCACTTGGAGAACCGTGGCTGACTTGCACCTCTACTCGTGGAACCCCCTCTCTATCGGTAATCTCGTAGCGGCATGTGGTTTCGAAGTTAAAGAAGCGTTCCTTCGGTCCGCCGGGTATTCGCGTTACAACCCCTGGCTGCGGGATTTCCTCTTGCCTTTGGTCTTGCTGAAAAATGTCTCGCCTGTGCCCTGGGCCGCTTCAACACGGCATGCGTCGCCGGGAAGCCGATGTGAGCGGAATGCATAGATCCATAAGGTCAAACTTTATTTGGACTTTGGCGGGATATGCTGTCTACGCCGCTTGCCAATGGGGCATGCTGGTGACTCTGGCAAAGCTGGGCGGCCCCGAAATGGTGGGACAGTTCGCCCTAGGCCTGGCGATCGCCGCTCCGGTGTTCATGTTTACCAATCTGCAGTTGCGGTCGGTGCTGGCTACTGACGCCCGCGGCGAGTATGGCTTCGCCGCGTACCTGGGCTTGCGGTTGAGTTCCTCTTTGCTGGGGCTGATCGCATTGGCCGTGATCGCCGCTTTCGCGAGCAAGGCGGCGGCATACCCCGCGGTCCTGCTCGTCGGAACCGCCAAAGCCATCGAATCGATCAGCGACGTGCACTACGGCCAGTTGCAGCGGAACGAACGCATGGAACCGATTGCCCGGTCCCTGATCGCCAAGGGAATCCTCTCACTCGGGCTGTTTTGGGTGGCCGTCTATCTGACCCGTAATCTGATCTCCGCCCTGATCGGCCTGAACCTGGCATGGTTGTTGGTGCTGGTGGCTTATGACATGCGGCGCACCGGCTCGAGCGGCTGGAACCGTCCCTGCTTTCGCCCCGGGACACTGGCGCAACTGGCGCGGCGCTCCCTGCCGCTGGGCATCATGGCCATGCTGGTCTCGCTGAATGTCGGTATTCCGCGTTATTTCGTGGAGTGGCGCCTGGGGCCGGCGGCCTTAGGGATCTTCGCCGCGCTCACCTATCCCATGATGGCGGGAACCTTCGTGGCGGCCGCTTTGGGGCAGGCGGCGCTGCCCGTGCTGGCCCGGCGCTTCGCGGCCGAGGATGGCATGCCCGGTCCGTTTCAGTGGCTTCTCCTGAAAGTGTCGTCCACCGGACTCTTGCTGGGGGTAATAGGCGTGCTCCTCAGCGTGACCGCGGGCCGTCCGCTGCTGGCTCTGTTCTACCGCCCCGAGTATGCGCGGCACGCAGACGTACTCACATGGCTGGCGGTAGCCGCCGCGCTGAACTACGTGGCGACCTTTCTGAACGCCGGGGTGACGGCCACCCGGAACTTCCGGGCGCTGACCGTGCCGTACATCCTGCACGCTCTGGTGGCCGGTGGATTGTCGGCCGCGCTGGTCTCCCAAAACGGACTCATGGGGGCCGCGTGGGCATCCTGCGGCATCAGTGCGGCAGGCTGCGCGATTCCCATGCTGATTCTGGTTCGCACGCGCAACACCGCCCGGGAGTGCGTTGCATGGGCGCAATGAGCCGGACCAGCCTCGCGGAATGTCCCGGCGTATTCCCGCGCACGGCGCGGCCGGTCAGGCGAGTCCGGCAGGCCACCAAAACCACGGACTTCCTGCTGGCGGCCATCGTTTGCTCGCTGATCGCGGCAGGCTTTGCCGTCTTTTCGGACCGCTACCATCATTGGTTTCTGGCGCCCTTGCTGGCCTGTGGCATCCTCATCGGCGGCGACGGCATCTCCTGGATTCGCCGGCGTGAGATGGTGTTCAATCCCGCCACGCTGTTGAGCGTGCTCGGCTTCCATTCGTTCTTTATCGCCCCGCTGCTGATGGTCGCTTGGGAATATCAGTTGCCCTACCTGTCGGGGCAGCCCGACGACTGGCGGGAGTGGGTGGGGCTCATGGCCATCCTCAACGCGGTGGGGCTCTGCCTGTACCGGTGGATGCGCGACCTGGTACGAAAGAGCGGCGGCACGGGCGCTGGCCGATCCTACCGGCGGCTCGACTATCGCGAATTTCCAATCGTCGCCTGGATTGCCATCTTGGTGTGCACCGCCCTGCAAATCTACATCTACATCGACTTCGGAGGTATCAGTGGTTTCGTCCAACGTTACCTTACCGACCCGGAAGGATGGAAAAACACAGGGTGGATGTTCGCCATCTCCGAGAGTGCTCCCATTCTGGCGATGATCACTCTCGCTACCCGGCTGCGCAAGTCCCCCCGCAAGCCGGGCTGGCCATTTCTGACCGCCGTGTTGTCCTTCTTCTTTGCAGTGCAGCTATTCTTCGGAGCCCTGCGCGGCTCCCGGATGAACACGGTCATCTGCCTGTTCTGGGCGGCCGGAATTATCCATTATTGGATTCGCCCCATCCAGCGGCGGCTGGCCATCGCGGGCGTGGCATGCCTGCTGGTGTTCATGTATCTTGCGGCATTCTACAAAGAGGCCGGATTCGACATGGTCTCGGCCTTCGAAGGCTCGGTGGAACGGGACATGCTCACGGCCCGAACGCACCGCACCTTCAGCCAGGTGGTGGTGGGGGACCTGGCCCGCAGCGACATCCAGGCCTTCACCGTTTACCGGCTCTTGCAACCGCGCCGCTACGACTATGCCTGGGGCCGGTCCTACCTGGGGGCTCTGGCGCTGCTGATTCCGGAACCGCTGTGGTCCGACCGTCCCCCGGGCAAGGTCAAATGGACCACGGAACTGGAATATGGCGCCGGATCGTACGGCTACCGTATGTTTCATTCCAGCCGGGTTTACGGCGTCAGCGGCGAGATGATGCTGAACTTCGGGATTCTGGCGGCGCCCGTAGGCCTGCTGATTCTCGGACTCATTGTCGGCCGCATCATGCGTTTTCTCGACCGGGCGCATCCGGAGGACTGCCGCCTGTTGCTGGCGCCCATCTTCATCTGTCTCTGCTTCGCGGTGCTGATCCTCGACTCGGACAACGTCTTGTTCTTCCTGGTGAAGTATGCCGCGGTGCCGAGCGCTATCGTGATGTTCACATCGCATAACGTCAGCGCGGCTGGAGCGCGCCGGGCATGACCGTGTCGGTAGTGCTCGATTTCCGGTTTTCCGGCGCGCCGGACGGCTCGGTCTGGACCCGTACCAGCTATGCGCACGCTTTCTGGCAGCGCTACCTGGCCGTGTTCGACGCGGTGAACGTGATAGCCCGCGTGGAATCTCTTACGGCTATCCCGGCCGGCTGGCACAAGGTTGAGGGGAACGGCGTGGCTGTTACGCCGGTCCCGCATTATCTCGGGCCGCGGCAGTACTTAGCGCGGCGGACGGCGGTGCGGCGGGCAGTACGCGGCGCTTTTCGCCCAGGTGATGCAGTGATCATTCGCGCGCCCGGCCAGCTCGGCAATGTGCTGTCGCCGGCTTTGTCCCGCATGCGATATCCGTTTGGACTGGAAGTCGGCGGAGACCCACACGATTTATTCGCGCCGGGCGCTATCCGGCATTTCCTGCGTCCGCTATTTCGAAAATGGTTCACGCGGTCGCTCGCCAGGCAGTGCCGGCACGCGCAGGCGGTGGCCTACGTCACGGAGTCCACCCTGCAGCGGCGCTACCCGTGCGGCGACTACAGCGTGGCCGCCTCCGACGTGGAGATCTCCGACGAGTCCCTGAGCCAGGCGCCCAAGGTCTTCACCACCTCCTATTCGAGCGTGGAGTTGCGCGACGAAGCATTCGTGGACGCGCCCGGCGACTATAAAGACCGTAACGTGGCACGTCTGATCTTCGTGGGATCCCTGGCGCAGATGCAGAAGGGTCCGGACATTCTGCTGGCGGCGGCGCAACGTTCGATCGCGAGCGGGCTGAACCTGCGGCTAGTCATGATAGGGGATGGCCGCCACCGGCCGGAATTGGAGAGTTACGCCCGCACTCTAGGCATCGGCGCGCGGGTTCGCTTCCTGGGAGAGATATCCGGCGCGGCGGTGCGCGCGGAGTTGGACCAGGCGGATCTTTTTGTCCTGCCGTCGCGCACCGAGGGCCTGCCGCGGGCCATGATTGAAGCCATGGCGCGCGGTCTGCCGTGCATCGGAACGCACGCCGGAGGCATTGTCGAACTGTTGCCGCCCGAGGACCTGGTGCCGCCGGGTGATGCGGCAGCCCTTTCCACCAAAATCGAGGCGCTGTTGCGCGATCCGCAAAGACTCCGCCGGATGTCGCTGCGAAATCTGGCCAAGGCCCACCAGTACCGGGATGAGGTGCTGTCCGCCCGCCGCACCGCGTTCTACCGGTACCTCAGGGATAGCACCGAAAGCTGGCTGCCCCGCAAATGAGAGTTCTGCACATCGTCAAGACCTCCGAGGGCGCGCGGTGGGCCGCGTTGCAGGCGGCGGAACTGGTGCGGCTGGGTGTGGAGGTGCATGTCGCCCTTCCCGCGGCGAAGGGCCACCGCGTGCGAGATTGGGAGGAAGCCCAGGCCGTGATTCACATCGCTGCGCTGGATTATCCCGCGCGGAACCCCTGGCGCTTGCCTGCCGTATGTTCGCGCGCGCGCGCGCTGGTGGCTTCCTTGAAGCCGGATGTCATCCATGCCCATCACTTTGGTCCGGCAATGTTATTGCGGCAGGCGCTTGGCAAGAAGCACCCGGTGCCGCGTGTCTTTCAAGTCCCCGGCCCGCTGCACCTGGAACACTGGATATACAGGACGTGGGACCTGGCATCAGCAGGCGCCGGCGATTTCTGGATTGCATCCAGCCGCTCGATCCGCAGCCACTACTTATGCGCCGGCATACTGCATTCCCGGGTATTCCTCAGCTATTCCGGATTCAGGCCCGGTGGTTTCAACCGGACCCGTTCGAATCTTCTCCGCCGCCGGCTGGGAATTGCTCCAGACGCATTCGTGTTCGGCAACATCAATTACATATACCCGCCTAAATATCACCTGGGCCAGCGGGCCGGAATCAAGCGCCACGAAGACTTGATCGACGCGCTGGGGCTGGTGCTCAAGAAGCGCGGCGATGCCGTCGGCGTGCTGGCGGGCGGGACTTGGGGGCGGGCCCGGCGCTATCAGGAAAGCCTTCAGCGCCGCGCCGAGCGAGCCGGCGGCGGCCGCATCCTGATGCCAGGCGAGCTTCCATTCGCGGATGTGCAGCAGTGCTGGGCGGATTTCGACTGCGCCATTCACGTCCCCGTATCGGAGAACTGCGGAGGAGTGGTGGAACCGCTCCTGGCCGGAGTGCCGACCATCGCGGGAGACGTTGGCGGATTGCCGGAAGTCGTCATGCATGGGGTCACGGGTATAATGGTTCCGATTCGCAACCCACAAGCGCTCGCCGCCGCCATGCTGAGGGTCGCCGCGGAACCCGCGCGATACCGCATGATGGCGCGATTGGGAGGTGAGCTCGTGGCGGCTATGTTCGATGTCCGCAGGACCGCCGCGGAGGTTTACCAGGTCTACCGGCATATTCTCGACCAGGCCGCAGCGCCGCCCTGCGAGTTCGATGCGCGCGCTTTCGTAACCGGCCGGAGCTGCCTATGCGCTTAGCTCTGGGAACAACCCTGGCTATGTTCGTGCTCTCGTGCGCATCACCCCAGGAGAGTGCCTTCCACTGGCCCGATGCCCGGAAGAACGGCATCGTGCTGGTGAACGCCAATCAGGACCTCGCCGCCTACGTTCGAAATCATCCGGATTGGTTCTCCGAAGGGGAGGCCGTGCTGGATTTGTCGGTGCTGAACCGCGCCGATCGGAAGCAGGCAGAGCGGGAACGCATCCAGATCACCGATCTGCTGCGCTCGAAAGGAATGGCCGCCGGCACCTACACGTCGGGCACCACGGCGGAGCCGCTGGCGAACGTAAAGCTCTGGCCTTTTGACAAAGTGCCGGCCGAGTGGCTGCCGAAGGAATTCAAGACCGTCGGATCATGGCCAGGCGCGCCCGAGCGGAAGATCATGAATGTCGCCGACCCGCAGAGCCGCCACGCGCTGCAGGAGGGCATCCGGCGGATCTGGCGCGATAGCCCCGCGCCCATCCGATTCGTCGATAATGCGGCTTCGCACAGCAGCACCGGCGGCACCGAGACCTGGCAGGCTTACTGCGCCAATATACGGGAGATCAGGATGATCGGCGAGTCCATGGGCAGCCGGCTGGTCTTCAATGTCTCCGTGCATCCGGCTCTCCTTTCGGACGACGACGCCAGCCAGTTGGTAGAGGCCGTGGGCCGCGGCAACGGCATCCTGCTGGAAGACCCGTGGGGCGCGGGCATCCGCAAGAGCGCCGATCTGACCAAACAGCAGCAAGCCAGATACCGCCAGTTGCTCGGCGAGCGCATCGCCATCGTCATGCTGCCGGTGAACATGCCGCCGGATGTGTTGATGAATTGGGTGCGCACGTGGCGGCAGCCCTCCGACCATCTTTATCTTGGCTGGGCGTTCTTCAAGAAGCCTCCGGATCTCAAGTAGCACTCGCCGCCAGGGCGGCGCCGTATGCGTCTCAAGCGAATCCTGGACGCCATCGTTTCCATTTCTCTTCTCTTGGTGTTTTCTCCCGTGCTGCTGTTAACGGCCCTGGCAGTGGCCGCGGCGATGGGCCGCCCCATAATGTTTCGACAAAAGCGCGCCGGCCTGCACGGCCGCGAATTCGTCCTGCTCAAATACCGCACCATGCGCCAGCCGCGAGAATCCATTCCCGACGAAGCCCGGATTACGGCGCTCGGTAGATTGCTGCGCAACACCAGCCTCGACGAGTTGCCCCAGTTATGGAACGTGGCTAAGGGAGACATGAGCCTGGTAGGACCGAGACCACTCCTGGCAAGTTACCTGGACCGCTACACCACGCGCCAGCGGCGCCGGCACGAAGTGCGCCCTGGACTCACAGGCTGGGTACAGGTCAACGGCCGGAACTCGCTCGATTGGGAAGAGAAGTTCAATCTGGATGTTTGGTACGTCGAGCACCGCGGCTTCTTCCTGGATCTCAAGATCCTGTTGCTGACGGTGCCCGCCGTGTTCCGGAAGGTTGGGATAGGCCACTCCGTTTCATCGGTCATGCCCGAGTACCTGGGCGTGATTGCCCGCGATCGCAAGAATTAACCAATGCCGACATCTACGTTCGATCCGGCGCCGGCCTCGGCCGGCCAGCGGCGGGTGCATGCCCGGCGTGCGCCGCTCTTTTTGATTTCCCTGGATTTCGAGCTTGCCTGGGGAACCTGGGACGGAACCGTGGACGCCGCCTATCGCGGCAACATTCTGGGCGCGCGCCAGGCCGTTCCGGCGCTGCTGGACTTGTTCCAGCGTTACCAAGTGCGGGCCACCTGGGCCGCGGTAGGCATGCTGCTGTTCGATTCCAGGAAAGAGCTACTCCGATATCTTCCGGACACGCGGCCCGTCTACGCGGGCGGCATCGGCCCTTACCGGCATTTGCACGAGATCGGCGACGATGAGAGAAGCGATCCATACCACTACGCCTTGTCCCTGATCCGCATGATTCTGGCGCGCGACGGGATGGAGTTGGGGAGTCATACCTTCTCGCACTACTATTGCCTGGAAACCGGCCAGACGGTCCGTGACTTCGCAGCCGATATGGAGTCGTCGGTCGCGGCGGCGGAGAGGCTCGACGCGCGGCCGGTGAGTCTGGTCTTTCCGTGCAATCAGTATGCGGCGGAGCACCTGGATACCTGTTCCGCGCTGGGCTTCCGGGCATTTCGCGGCAACGCAGCCGGGCGGATGCACGCGGCCGGCGCCACCGGGATCCAACGATCCGGTCCGCGCCGCGCGGCGCGCCTTTTGGACGCCTATGTGGACCTCTCCGGTGTTGGAGGCGTCTCGCCGTGCGCGGAGGGCAGGCTCGTGAACCTGCCGTCCACCCGGTTTCTACGGCCATTCTGCGGGTCGCTTCGAGTCCTGGAGCCTCTCCGGATGAAGCGCATCCGGAACGCCATGACGGCCGCCGCCCAGGCCGGATCCTGCTTTCACATGTGGTGGCATCCACACAATTTCGGGCGTAATCTCGGGCGGAACATGCGCTTCCTGGAAGACGTCCTCAAGCACCATCTCGTGTTGCGGGAAAGGTACGGCGTGATGTCCGTCACCATGCGCGAGGCCGCGCTGACCGTTTCAGGCGGCGCCCTATGAAGGTCGTCATGCTGGCCGGACCGAAGTCATCGACGTGGATCGTGGCCAACGCTCTGCGCGGCGAGACGCCCCTGGCCGCCCTGATCGTCGAAAGCCTTCCGCCCCGCTGGCGCCTTGCCGAGCGGCGCGCGCGGCGTATCGGATGGCCGGCGGTCATTGGCCAGGCCTTGTTTATCCTCTACGCGGCCAAATTACAATTCGACACGCGCTGTAGAGCGGCGCAGATTCTGGCCGGCAGCGGCCTGGATCCGCGGCCACCCGACGGAATCG
>Ga0070731_10001019_pt1 | contig 31279 bp, 31 predicted proteins | sample Coa_R1_2_FD_66448 | JGI IMG/M metagenome (GOLD analysis project Ga0070731, IMG submission 66448) | Surface soil microbial communities from Centralia Pennsylvania, which are recovering from an underground coalmine fire - Coalmine... | ecosystem: Environmental > Terrestrial > Soil > Unclassified ... | reverse complement strand
GAGCGAGGCGATGCCCAGGTGATCTACAAAGGCGGTGTAGTCGGACCCGGAACCCAGCGCCCCTATTCGCAGATCGGAGCGCTTGCGCACCTCGTCGCGCTCCGCGGCCGGAGCGCGCGCGATACGGGCGAGTTGATCGCGCTTCCATACCGGGATCTTCTTCTCGGGATCTTCAATGTCGCGCGCCACGCCGTTCATGAACTTCTCGAGCGAATGCGAGCCGGACATACCAAGAAAACCGCGGCCATTGCCGTCGGAATTGATGTACATGGCCGCGTGCGTGCGCAGCTCCGCATCGTGTTCTTCGGCCCATTCCGTGGATCCCAGCAGGCCCTCCTCTTCTCCATCCCAGACGCAATAGATCAAAGTGCGCTTGGGCTTCCAGCCCTGCTTTTGCAACTCGGCGAATCCCCGCGCTTCTTCCATCAGAGCGGCCGCGCCCGAAAGCGGATCTTCGGCGCCGTTGACCCACGCGTCATGATGATTTCCGCGCACGATCCACTCGTCCGTATAAGGCGAGCCGGGAATGCGCGCCACCACGTCGTAAATTTTCTTCATATCCCAGTTGAATTCCAGCTTCAGATGCACGCGCGCCGGTCCGGGGCCGATGCGATACGTGATGGGCATTGCGCCGCGCCACGCTTCCGGAGCCACCGGACCCGTAAGCGCCGCCATCAACGGCTGGGCATCGCCGTAGGAAATCGGCATCACCGGAATCTTGGTGAGGGTTTCCGCGTCTTTGATGGCCAGCCGCTTGGCGTTGGCGGACGCGCCCACGCCGGGCGTCAGCGGGTCGCCCGGGTAAATGGGCATGTCCATCACGCTGCCACGCTGCACGCCGTCCTTCGGCCGGTATGGCCCTTGCGGAAAGACTTCGCCTTGCGCGTAACCATCGTCCTTCGGATCCGAGTAAATCAGGCAACCGATGGCGCCGTGCTCGGCCGCCACCTTGGGTTTGATGCCGCGCCACGAGCCGCCATAGCGCGCGATCACGATGGCGCCTTTTACGGAAACGCCCAGCCGGTCGAGCTGCTCGTAATCGGCGGGAACGCCGAAGTTCACGTACACCAGCGGCGCCGTCACATCGCCGTCGACGGAGTAGGCATTATAGGTGGGCAGTTGCTCGGCGTGCTGGCCGGAAGTCGGGTCGTCGGCCACCGTGGGCTCGGCAATCTTGGCAATGAAGTGCTCCGGGGCGACCATTTCCAGCATGCGGCTCTTGGGCGATGGGAAGAGCACCTCGAACGTTTCGATGTGAGCGTCGAGGCCCCACTCTTTGAACTTCGCCAAGATCCATTCGGCATTGTCCTTGTCGTAAGGGGAGCCGACGTGGTGTGGCCGCGCGGAAAGCCGCTGCACGTAATCGTGGAGGTTCTGTGGACTGGGAATGGAGCGGAACATCACCTCCCAATCGTGCTCGGCGCGGGATGATGCCGCCGAATAGCCACGCAGCGCCGGAGCATCCGCGGCAGGTGCGAGTGCGGCGCCCAATAGCAGGGTCAGACAGGTCAGGTTCAAGCTGAGCTTCATGAAGCAAAGCATACCAACCGGCGGCTAACGGCGGCGGTTCTGCCACCAGGCATTCATGACGGTTGCCGAGAGAATCAGCGCTCCGCCGGACAGCGACGTTGCCGCGGGCCGCTCGCCCTGCGCCAGCCACACCCAAACCGGATTCAGCGCGGGCTCTAGCAGCAGAACGGTGGTAGCCTCGAACGCCGGCACATGCCGGATGGCGCGCGTCACGAAGAGGTATGCCAGCCCGATTTGGAAGATGCCCAGGTAGAAGAGCACGGCCAGATTCCTCCAGTCCGCATGCGGAGCGGGCAGCGCCTTGGGCAGCGTCACCAGGAAAGCCAGCAGGTTTCCGAGCACCACCGTAGACGTGGCCGCGTTGCCCGCGCCCTGGCGCCGCCCGAGCCAGCGCAGGCCCGACACGGTCAGCGCCCAAGTCAACCCCGAGAGCGCGCCCAGCAGGTTGCCGGTGCGCGGATCGGGAGCCGTCGCCACGGCTGGCTGGGTAGTCCCAAAACACAGGAACATACCGGAGGCGACCGCCGCCAGAAACAGCAGATCGGAGCGGCTGAGCGGCTCCTTCAGCACCAGCGGGCCGATCAGCAACAGGTATAAGGGAGCGGTCGATTGCAGGAATATGGCGTTCGCCGAAGTTGTCAGCTTAGTGGCCAGCGTGAACGCCACCAGCGTGGAGGCATAGGCCGCCGCCACCGGCAACAGCGCCCAGCGCCAGTGCCGCCGGCCATCCGGAACGAAGATGGTCAGCGCCAGTGCCGCGATTCCCGACCGGAAGCTGGCGATCTGCCAGGGCGTCATGGAAATGGCCTTGATCGCCGCGCCGCCCGTGGAAAACAGAAATGCAGCCGCCATCAAAAGCAGCCAGTTGGTCGCGCGCGATGAGGGCACAGTTGTACCAGACTAGCAGGCTATACAAAGGCACCTGCGCCAGCGTATTCTAAAGGTCTAGAGGACGTCGTTGCGCACTATCTCGAAGAAGACGAAGTATGCCCTGGAAGCGTTGTATTCGCTGAGCCGGCATTACGGTGAGGGCCCTATCCTGGTTCACGTTGTTGCGAAGGAAGAGTCCATTCCGCTTAAGTTCCTGCAAGCCATCCTACTGGAATTGCGGAACCGCGGCGTAGTTACGAGCAAGAAAGGCCGCGCGGGCGGGTATGAGCTGAGCCGGCCGCCGGAGGATATCACCGTCGGCACGGTGATCCGCATGATCGAAGGCCCCCTGGCGCCCCTGCCCTGCGCGCGCGAAACCAATTATCGCAAGTGCGACGAATGCCAGGATGAGCAGAGCTGCGGGACCCGCATTGTGATGCGGCGGGTGCGCGATGCCGTGGCGCACATCCTGGACAGCACCACGCTCGCGGACGTGATTCAGGAAGTGGATAATGCCCGGCAGGTGGAGGCGCGCGGCCCCACCGTCATGCTCAATACCTGAGCAGCCTTTCGACAATTACGACATCGCGCCACACGCCGTCAGGCTGTGCGTGCCTTTCGTAAATCCCCATGTCCCGCGGCGATGCCACCCGCCGGCGGCTGGCGGTCTGCGTACACCGAGGCTTCCACGATGCCCGCGTAACAGGCCCGCGGCCGGTAAGCAGATGTCGAGGCGAATGCCACCAGTGCTCCTTCCTCCTCCACCGCCATCACGGGGTGCGCGCCCTCGAACCGCTTCTGGATATCGCTCTCGGTGCGCAACCGGGCCTCGAAAGTGGCGATGCGGTCCGCGATTCCCTGGTTGTAAATGCGCGCGATGCCGGCACAGTCTCCGGGTCCCGCCGGGCGCGCGCGCATGGCTTCAGCATCGCACGATCCCGTCCCGCGGCGCGCTATAATCCTGACTACGAGCACTACTCAAACCAGCATCGTGCACGCGCAGTTGACGGCCACGCTGGCTGCCCAGCGCGCGGCGTTCGCGCATCAGACGCCGGATGCATCCAAACGTCTACAGGCGCTACGCGCCCTACTTCAAGCCGTTCGCGGCCGGCGCGAGGACTTCGTGCGGGCAATTTCAGAGGACTTCGGCGGGCGCGCGCGGGAGGAGACCCTGCTGCTGGAAGTCTTCCCCCTGGTGGATACCATCCGGCATACCATGCGGCGCCTTCGCGAATGGATGCGCCCGCGGGCGGCGGCGGCCGGCTGGCAATTCCTGCCGGGTCGCGCGCGTGTGATTTACCAGCCGCTGGGCGTAGCGGGCATCATCGGTGCATGGAATTATCCGCTGCTGCTCAGCATATCGCCGCTGGTGAGCGCGCTGGCGGCCGGCAATCACATTATGCTGAAGCCCTCGGAACTGGCGCCCCGCACCGCGGACCTGCTGGCGCGGCTGGCCGCCGATCTGTTTTCCGAGGATTACGTGGCGGTGGTGACCGGCGGGCCGGAGACCGGCGCCGCTTTTGCCGCCCTGCCCTTCGACCACCTGCTATTCACCGGCTCGACCCGGGTGGGCAAGCTCATCATGCGGTCGGCCAGCGAGAACCTCACGCCGGTCACGCTGGAACTGGGCGGCAAGTCGCCCGCCCTGGTGCATCGCGATTTTCCAGCCCGCACCGCGGCCGAGCGTATTATGGCGGGCAAGTTGTACAACGCCGGACAGACCTGCATCGCGCCCGATTACGTGCTGGTGGATGCTGCCGCGCGCGAGGAATTCGTGCTGCTGGCGGCGCAAGCCGCCGCCGCCATGTATCCGCGTCTGGCCGACAATCCCGATTTTACGCGCATCATCAACCGCGGGCATTATCGGCGCCTGCGCGGGCTGGTGCAGGATGCCGAGTTGAAGGGCGCGCGCAGCATCGAGCTGAACCCCGCCCACGAATCGGTTAACGAAGGCAACCGGGTGTTCCCGCCGACGCTGCTCTGGAACGTCAACGACCAGATGGCGGTGATGCAAGAAGAAATTTTCGGTCCGGTGCTCCCGGTAGTGACTTACCAGTCGCTCGATGAAGCCATCGCGTATGTGAATTCCAAGCCGCGGCCACTGGCGCTTTATTACTTCGACAACAGCTCGAAGCGCGTGGACTCCATCCTGGCGCGCACCACTTCCGGCGGCGTAACCGTGAATGACACCATCCTGCACATCGCTCAGAATGACTTGCCATTCGGCGGCGTAGGTCCCAGCGGCACGGGATGTTATCACGGCTTCGACGGCTTCCAAACCTTCTCGAAGAAGAAAGGCGTCTTCCTGCAGAGCCGTTTCACTACGCTGGGGCTGCTGCGTCCGCCGTACGGCCGGCTGGCACGCCGAGTGACGGATTTCCTGATAGGCAGATGACGCGCCGCGAGCTCCTGGCCCTGTTGCCCGCCAACGCGTTCGCCCAGATGGCCAGCCGCGGCGTGAAGGCTCTACCCCGCGGCAAGCCCTCCGGTCTTCCCTTTCACGCCAAATTTACCGACATAGCCGCGCAGGCTGGACTGCACGAGCCGGTGGTTTCGGGCGCGCTCGACCGCAACCTCTACATCATCGAGCCCATGGGCAGCGGCATCGCCTTCTTCGATTACGATAACGATGGCTGGCTGGACATCTTCGTGCTCAGTGGCTCCCGCCTGGAAGGCCCGCCCAAGGGCGCCACCAACCGCCTGTATAAGAACAACCGGGACGGCACCTTCACCGACGTCACCGCCGCCGCCGGCCTCGCGCGCAGCGGCTGGGCATACGGCGTCACCATCGGCGACTACGACAACGACGGCTTCGAAGATATCTTCATCACCTACTGGGGCCAGAACGTCCTCTACCGCAACAACGGAAACGGCAGCTTTACCGACGTCACGAAAGAAGCCGGGCTGCTCGCGCCAGGCGTGCGCTGGGGCGCCGGTTGCACCTTCGTGGATTACGACCGCGACGGCCGACTGGACCTGTTCGTCTCCAATTACGTGAAGTTCGATTTCAAGACCGTGCCGCCCGCTGGCCAAAACGCCAGTTGCAACTGGAAGGGCATCCCGGTGAACTGCGGGCCGCGCGGCCTCCCTCCCGAAACCCATCTGCTCTACCACAACAACGGTGATGGCACCTTCAAAGATGTATCCGAGCGCTCCGGGATTGCCGCCGCCAAAGGCAGCTACGGGCTGACCGCGGTGGCCGCCGATTTCGACAACGACGGCTGGACGGATATTTATGTTGCGTGCGACTCCACGCCCAGCCTGTTCTTTCACAACAATCACGACGGCACCTTCAGCGAAGAGGGACTGGAGCGCGGCGTGGCATTGAACGAAGACGGCCTGGAGCAGGCGGGTATGGGTTTGGGGATCGGCGATTTTGCCTGCGATGGCTCTCTGGATGTCTTCAAGACTCACTTCACGGAAGATACACCCGCGCTCTACCGCAACGATGGCAAGGGCAACTTCCAGGATGTGACTCTGCGCGCCGGCCTGGGCGTGGAAACCCGCTTCATCAGTTGGGGCGCCGGCATCGTGGATCTCGACAACGACGGCCTGCCGGACCTGTTCTGGGTGACCGGCAGCGTATATCCGGAAGTAGAGAAGAAGTACCCCGAATACGCGCACCGGACGCCGCGCGTCATCTTCCGCAACCTTGGCCAGGGCAAGTTCGAAGAGTTGATCGGCGGAGGCGGACCGGGAATCGAGGCCGTGCACGCCAGCCGCGGCGTTGCCTTTGGCGACTTCGACAACGACGGCGATGTCGATATCCTGATCATGAACCAGAATGAGCCACCATCGCTGTTACGTAACGATTTGAGCGGCGGCGATGGCTGGCTGAAGATCAAGCTCATCGGCACGAAATCGAATCGCAGCGCCATCGGCGCGACGGTGATAGCTGCCTATGGCGGCAGGAAGCAGGCCCAGGCGGTGCTGGCGCAGACATCGTATCTTTCGGTCAGCGACCGTCGCTTGCACTTTGGCCTCGGCAAGGCCGACAAGGCCGATCTGGAGATCCGCTGGCCGAGCGGTGCGCGCGAAAACATCCCCAATGTGGCCGCGGGACAGTTGGTGACGATCAAGGAAGGCACCGGGGTGGTGAAGCAGGAGCGCTTCCGGTGAGGCGTCGCGAGTGCCATAATATGGGAATTATGGCCATGAAAACGTTTACCAGCCGTGCTGCCTTGGGGATCGCGTCCCTCGGCCTCCTGGCGGCAGCCGGCGAATTGCAGGCGCTCGACAATGGACTGGCGCGCACGCCGCCCATGGGCTGGAACAGTTGGAACAAATTCGCCTGCAACGTCAGCGAAGACCTCATCAGGCAGGCCGCCGACGCCATGGTTTCGAGCGGCATGAAAGACGCCGGCTACCAGTACGTGGTCATCGACGATTGCTGGCAGGTGGACCGCGACGCGCAGGGGAACATCATCCCCGATGCGAAGCGCTTCTCTTCCGGCATGAAAGCGCTCGCCGATTACGTGCACGCCAAAGGCCTGCGGTTCGGCATCTACTCCGACGCCGGCACGGGCACCTGCCAGAACCGTCCTGGCGGGCGCGGTTACGAATTCCAGGACGCCCGCCAATACGCCGCCTGGGGCGTGGATTATCTCAAGTACGACTGGTGCAATCACAGCACGCAGGATGCCGCGGCGGCTTACTCCATCATGCGCGATGCGCTGAAAAAATCCGGCCGGCCCATCGTGTTCAGCCTCTGCGAATGGGGGTCCACCAAGCCCTGGCTATGGGCGGGCGACGTTGGGAATCTGTGGCGCAGCACGGGCGATATCACCGACAAGTGGGACACTGGCCAGAAGCAGGACGGCCTCGGCGTGGTGCAAATCCTCGATTTGCAGGATGGCTTGCAATCGTACGCCGGGCCGGGCCATTGGAATGACCCTGACATGCTGGAAGTCGGCAACGGCGGCATGCGCAACACGGAATATCGCGCGCATTTCAGCATGTGGTCCCTGCTGGCCGCGCCGCTGATGGCCGGCAATGACATCCGCAGTATGACGCCCGAGATCCGCGATATCCTCACCAATAAGGAAGTGATCGCCATCGATCAGGACCAGGCCGGCATTCAGGGCCACCGCGTAAAACAGGCCGGCGGCCTGGAAGTCTGGGCCCGGGAGCTGGCGGATGGCGGACGCGCCGTAGCCCTGCTGAACCGTAACGGCGCCGAATCAAACATCACTGCGTCGTGGACCGACATCGGGTATCCCGCGCATCTTTCCGCAAAAGTGCGCGACCTCTGGGAGCACAAGGCCCTGGGCGAAAAGACCGGCAGCTTCTCGGCGTCTGTTCCCAGTCATGGCGTCGTTATGGTGACCATCAAGCCGTAAAACCGCTCACTTGGAGGGCAGGTGCGCCAGCCGCGATCTGGCATCCGCGTTGCCGGCCGCGGCGGACTTGATGTACATATCGCGAGCCTTTTCCAGATCTCTGGTTACGCCGCGGCCGCTCTCATACATTTGGCCCAGATTGAACATAGCCGCGGCATTTCCGCGGCCGGCCGCTTTGCCGTACCAGGTTGCCGCCACCTGGTCGTCCGCCGCCGCCCCGACTCCCAATTCGTAACAGGCGCCCACCTGCAGCATGGCGGCGGCGTCCCCGGCATCCCCCGCCTTGCGGAACCAGCGCAACGCTTCCTTGCCGTCGCGTGGGGCGTCATTTACTTCTTCCAGATAATACTCGCCCAGGGCAGTCATGCCGCACGTGCCGCCCAGATCCGCCGCCTGGCGGAACAGCGGCACAGCTTGCGCGGCCTGTCCCGCGCGGCGTTTGGCCAGCGCGTCGCCACAGATCTGGCGTGCCTGGACCGCCTTGTCGGCCGCCGCGGGCGCTGCAATCGTGATGGTGGTTTCCGCGGTGTTCTTGCCGGCCGCATTGCTGGCCGTCAGAACGTACGTCGTGGTCTTGCCGGGCCGGACGGTCAACGGACCCTGCGCTGGTACCTTGCCGATATCAGGGTCGATCGTCAGCGTGCTTGCGCCGGAAGCCTCCCAATTCAGAGTGGCGGAGGCGCCCGCCGCAATCGACTCCGGGTCGGCCGAGAACCGCGCAATGACGGGCAGCGAAGCGGGTGCGCTGCCAGGTGCGGTGGGGGGTGGACTGGCGGGTAAGCTAGGCGGTGCACCCGATCGCAACTGGGTCTTCGGCAGGAAACGATAGGCCAACGCCCCCGCGAGCAGCAGCACGACAACGACTGCGGCAATTCCGATCGCCAGACCGCGCCGCTTGGGGGCGGGTGGCGGCGACGGCTGCATGCGACTGGGTTCGACAGGAGCCGCCTCCGGAACAGCCTTCTGCGCAGCGGGCGCGCCGGCCAGAGCCGCTTCCAGCGCCGCTACAAACTCGGCGCAACTCGCGTACCGCTCCTCGGGCAGCCGCGCAAAAACGCGTTGGAAGATGCCGTCGGCCGCTGCAGGCAACTCCGGATTCGCCGCGTGCGCCGACGGGCGCGGGCCGCAGGCGATCAGGTGCAGCAGCGACGTCACCGTTTCCGCCTGAAAAGGCTTGCTCCCGGTCAGCAGTTCGTAACCCACCACGGCCAGCGAGAACTGGTCGGATCTCCCGTCGAGCGTCCTGCCATCCACCTGTTCCGGCGACATATAGCTGGGTGTGCCCATGGGGAAGCCCGTCTGGGTCTGCTGTTGCGCGTTGGTGATTTTGGCGATGCCGAAATCCGCCACCTTCACCGTGACGCCTTTCTCCAGCATGATGTTGGCGGGCTTGATGTCGCGGTGCACGACTCCCTTGTCGTGCGCGAAATCCAGCGCCGCGGCGGTCTGACGCACGATCGAGAGCGCCCTGGCACGGTCAATCCTGCGCTCCTTCTCCAGCACCTGGAAGAGCGACGGACCGTCCACCCGCTCCATGGCGATGAACGACAAGTCGCCTTCCTGCCCCACATCCAGAATGACCGCGATGCCCGGATGAAATAGCATGCCGGCGGAGCGCGCCTCCCGAAACAGTCGGTCGCGCAGGAACGCCGTATCGGCGCTGCCGGCCAGCGGCTGCAGGTGAATCACCTTGATTGCGACTCCCCGCCCGATCAGCGGATCAACGGCTTCGTAGACGATCCCCATGGCGCCGCGGCCCAATTCGCCGGTGATTACGTAGCGCCCGATGCGGCGGGGCCGCTCCGGCTCCTGCTGCAGAAAATCGCCGGCCTCCGCGCGCGCCGCCAGCAGTTCCTTCACCTGCCGCAGGACTTCCGGATTGTTCGCGCAGGCTGCTTCCACGAACGCCATCCGCTCGGCTTCGGGGCGATCCAGCGCCTCTTCGAAGACCCGGCGGACGAGTTGGTGCGGGTAGGTGGACATACGTGTTCACTCGGGGCTGCGCATACGGCGGTACAACCAGGATCTGGCGAACTCCCAGTCGCGGCGCACGGTGGCCAGCGAGACGCCCAGCGCGTCCACCACGTCCTTATCGCTATAACCACCGAAATAACGGAGTTCTATCACCTTGGCCGCGCGCGGAGCGATCCGCTCCAGTTCCGCCAGCGATTCGTCGAGCAGCAGCAGATCCAGGCTGCGATCCTCGGCGCCCGCCTGTACCGCATCGAGGGCGATGCGCACCACGCCGCCGCCGCGCCGCTGCGCCGCCGCCGTACGGGCATGATCCACCAGAATGCGGCGCATCTGCTGGCTGGCGATGGCGAAGAAATGTGTGCGGCTCTCGATCTTTAACGAAGCGGACCCTGCCAGCCGCAAATAGGCCTCGTTCACCAGGGCGGTTGTTTGCAGGATATGCCCTTCCCGTTCATGACGCATGGCCCCCGCTGCGATGCGGTGCAGCTCGCCGTAGATCAGGGTGGCCGCTTCCTGGCCTGCCTGGCGGTCACCTTTTTGCATGCGGTTGAGAAGCACGGTGATGTTGCCCGGCGCGCCCGCCGCGGGTTGATGGTCCGTTGGCACCTTGGCTGTATTATATATTTACTTGGTCAGCAGGTACACCATGCGGGTGGCAGACTCGCGGGTGACCTGCAAGGTGATTTCGTTGTGTTTGCCGGTCTCCGGGACCCCGGCAGCGAGCGGCGTGGTCTGCTCCACGGTGAGCTTGCCTTCGGCGCCCGCCAGGGTGACCGTGCGCTTCCAGTCCTTGCCGCTGAATTCCAGCGTTCCCTCGCCGGCCCGCACTTCCACAGGACCGCTCCCCGCGAACACGCCGCTTTCCGGGAGCACGTTCAGGCCGTTGGGGGCCGCATCTTTCCATACGAACTCCAGCCACCTGCCGCCATCCTGCGCGGAAAATACAGCGCGCGCTTTCTGGTTTTCCAGGATCCACTCGGGCGAGCCGTCGCCATCCAGGTCCGCCGACCAGGCCACCGCGCGGCCGCGCGGGATCGCCAGAAATCGAGCCGGAACATCCAGCTTTGTTGCGCCGGCAAAGCGCAGATCCCAGTCGTGCAAGCCTCCCGCGACGTCCTGCGGAAAGACGCGAAACTCCAGGACGCGGTCCATCACCGCGCCGAAGTTCAACTCCGACCTGGCTGGCAGGAATTCGAACCCGGCGCCCCCCGCCTCGATGCCATAACTCTGTATCTCCGGCGAGTTGTTGCGGATGCTCACATCCACCGTCCGGCCGGAGGCAGCGTCCACCGGGATGATGGCCGGCTCGACCGCCAGATCGGCAGCTCCGTAATGCAGGTGGATACCGTCCGTCAGGCGGATCGATGCGGGACGGAACAACTGCAGGCGCGCGCGGCCCAGCGCCACCCCATCGGCTTCGATTGCCAGGTTCACCCAGTCGCCGTGCAGGGCGTCCGCGGGCACATCCATCCTGTAATCGATCTCCTGCGGGGTCTTGCGGGTGGCCGTTGCGGTGAAGCCTTCGGGCAGGCGCAGGCGCGAACGGTCCGCCAGGGCTGCGGAAGAATAGGACGTGGCAATAGTGTTGGGCTGGCCGATGACCAGCCGCTTGGCCTCCTCGAAGAACGCCGAGTGCTCCGGCGCTTCGATGGCCAGCGCCACCCGCACCAGGCTGACGGGCCCCTTGCCCTGTGGGATCTTGAGGCGCGCGCGCATGCTGTTTTCGTCGAAGTCCAGATCCACCGGGTGGCCCGCCGCGATGTACGGACCGCTGGGCCGGCGGGCCAATTGCAATACGGCTTCGGCCGGCGCCGGGGCGGCAAACTCCATGGCCAGCGTGCCGTTCTCGAATTCGACGTCGAGCAGTTCCGCGGTGGCATAAACCACACGCTCGGCGTTGGAAAATGCCGAGCAATCCCGGCATAGCCCCACCCCGCCCAGCGACACATTAACGGGCAGCCACAAGCTCTCGTGCGGCGCCAGGCGTACGTTTTCAATCCCGACGGTGTGTTTGGCGAAAGGATCCCAGGCACGCAGCGCGCCGTCGAAAGGCTTGCGGCTATCGTTGGCGATGCTGACGGAGGATGCCACCCCGGGCGCTCGCGATACCACTTCCACGGCGGTGATCCCCGGCGGCAGCTTGCCCGCAGCCGCTCTGACCGGATGGGTGCGCTCCGGCCGCATGCCGGGCAGCAGCGCCGCCCAATGCCGCAGCAGGCCTGCGTTCCGCCGCAAAGCCGCCACCGTGGGCCGTTCGTCGCCGTTCAAGGAGACCGCTCCCGCCCGGTACAGCGGGCCGCCGGGGCGCTCCCAACCCGCCGGATACAGCGCGTCTTCCACGCCTTCCCAGAGCAGGGCGCCGCGTCCCGCCGTCAGCGCCTGCCGGCTGCGCGCCATGGCGGAGGCATCCTGCGCGGAAACCACGGTGACCGGTTGGGGCGGCGCCGGAACATCCAGGGCACTCACGCCGCCTTCCACGAACGCGATCGGACCGCCATGCTTCTCGGTCTGCGGCGCCAGCAGATTGTTCAAATCGTCGAGCCAGGGCCGGGCGGATTTGCGGTCCGGCGCGATGCCCGCCGGATAGCCGTTGTTGATCCACCCGCTAACCGGCGGCAAGGGCCGGATCCACGCCCGCATTTGCAGGCGGCGCAGCAGGCGAATGAAGCCCACCAGGTCCCGGCGCGGGCTGGTGCGGCCCGTGAAGTCGCGCGAGCCGTCGTCGAGTTGATGCCAGTTCCATGGGATGGAGAATTCCACCGTGCGAATGCCCATGGTTTTCAGCCAGACCAGTTCCCGCTCCCAGAGCGTGCGTGGATACAGGTAGTAGGGAAACTCGACGGCCTGCACGAACTCAGCCGGGTCGGCCGGTTCCGGAGCAGGCATCCCTGCGGCAAAAACCAGCAGCAAAACGCACACACGCATCAAAAGGACCTGCGCAGACGGTAGTCCTCGACCAGGGGCATGCGCACTACTTTGCACATTTCAAATAGACGCGAGCGGGCTCGCGAACCGATACGCTCTGCCAGCGAGATTTTGTAATCCGGCTTTGTCAATGGATTGGAGCGATCGATCATGACGCTGCCGGCGTCCGCATCGGGCAGGTTGGTGGTGGCGATCAGAGGTTTCCGATTGTTGCAGCGGTAGGTAATGATGCTGGTGACGGTGTCTTCCACCCACTCGGTCACGCGATGTGCTCCCAGGTCGTCCAACAGAAGCACTTCGGCATCCAGCGCGAACCGGTAAGCCTCGCGGTCGGCCGCGCCGGAGGCCTGATCGTATCCCTTGCGGATGCGGTCGAGCAGGTTCTGGTAGTCGAAGAAGAGGCCTTCGAATCCACGCGAGATCAGCACTCGAAGGGCGGCCACGGCCAGGTGCGTCTTCCCGCTGCCGGGATCACCGATCAACAGCAGGCCGGGATATTTGCCGGTAGGAAATTCGCGCGAAAAGGCCTTAACGGTGAGCAGCACGTTACCCAGGTCGCGTTGCCCGGTCGGATTGTCGCGGGGCAGCACAAAATTGTCGAACGAAGCGGCCCGATACAGGGGCGGAATCGCGGCATTCTCTTCCAGCCGGCGGGCGCGCTCGCCAAACACGCATTCGCAGCGTTCCGCACCCGATAATTCCGCGCGCTCGACGATCTTCCAGCCGCTTCCGCCGCACTGCGGGCACACAGGTTGAGTGGCCATGCAGTTTCTATTATCGCCCCACCGGGTGGGACAGGCACGCTGCTCGGAACGCGCCCGACGCGCTTATCAGGCGATCCGGATCTATCCGCCCGGGCCATTGCGCCGGGAGAATATCCGCCAGCCGCCCGGTGATGGGCATGGTTGAACGCGGCGGTGACGTCTGGTCGCTCCCGAAGCGCGGCCTGCACGGGACTTATAATAGCGTGGAACCGTTCCACCTGTTCCGCTATCTGGATCAGCAAGCCTTTCGCTATAACAACCGCAGCCTGACGGACGCGGAGCGCTTCTGTGTGGTCATGAAACAGCTCGTTGGCCGCCGCGTCATCGTTGGAGTAACCGGCAGCCGGCTTAACTAATTGACATCGTAAGTGTGGATCTCGCGCCCCTCCAAATATTTGTCGAACCACGCCACAATATGCTGCAATCGCTCCACCCGGTGCACCGGCTTCCCCGCGCGCGACAGCTCATGCGTCTCCCCCGGAAACCGCACCATCACCACCGGCTTCTTCAGATACTTCAGCGCGCGGAACATCTGTTCGCCCCCCGCGCCCGGCGGCGTGCGCATGTCGCTCTCGCCTTCGATCAGCATCAGCGGCGTGACAATCTTCTCCACATAGGTGATCGGCGAGCGCTCCTTGAAGTCGGCCTCCTGCTCCCACGGCGCGCCGCGAAACCAGAACGGCGTGAAGAGCGTGAAATCGGCCGTATACCAGAAGTCCCGCCAGTCCGCGATGGACCGCTGCGAAACCGCGGCCTTGAAACGGTCCGTATGGCCGACGGTCCAGTTAGTCAGCACGCCGCCGCCGCTGCCGCCCGTGACGCCCATCCTGGCCGGGTCCACCCAGCCGCGCGCCACCAGTTCGTCCACACCCGCCATCAGATCCTTGAAATCGTCGCCTGGGTAGTGATACTGGATCACGTTGCCGAAGTCCTGGCCATAGCTGGTGCTGCCGCGCGGATTCGGATACAGCACCACGTAGCCCTTGGCCGCCATCCACTGGAACTCGTGGTCGAAGGTGTAGCCATACGCGGCATGCGGTCCGCCGTGGATGTCGAGGATCAGCGGATACTTCTTGCCGGGGGTGAAGTCGGGCGGCCGCTGCACCCAGGCCTGAATCCTCCGGCCGTCGAAGCTCTTGTACCAGATCATTTCCGGAGCGGTCAGATTCAGCGTGCCGAACAGTTCCTGGTTGATGCGGGTGAGCTGTCGGAGGCGGCCGGACGAGCTATCCAGGAAGAACAGGTCGCCGATGTTGGTGGGCGTGGAAATCAGCACGGCGGCCTTCGATCCGTCGGGCGTGGCGCTGTAGGAAAATAAATCCTGATCGCCTCTGGTGAGCGCGTCCACCTTGCCGGTCTCGGCATCGATGCGCTTCAAATTGGCGCGGCCTTCCTCCGCGGCATCCACGAAAATGCTGCGGCCGTCCGCGCTCCAGTAGGGTTTCGACCCGCCGGAGCCGCGCGGCGGCGCCTGATCGCCGCCCACACCGCCGGCAATATCGTAATCGTATGCGGCGGTCAGGTTTCGGGGCGAAGATCCGGGTTCCAGCGCGGTAACAAAAAGATCCGGCTGGCTGTAGGAACGCTGCGGCATATCTGCCGAGTGATTGATCGAGCCGACGAAAGCCATATGCGAGCCGTCCCGGCTGAGCGAGATGCCGCGAATGGAACCCTCGATGGCGGCGACTTTGGTGATCTCGCCGCCCGCCGCGCCGACCGAATAGATCTCGTCGTGCGGCGGCTCGTAATACGGCTCGCGCACGCGGGTGGAGGTGAAGTAGATCTTCGAGCCATCGCGCGACCACACGACATCCGATTCGCTGAATGCGCCGCTGGTGATTTGTTTGGCCTTCCCCGCCGCGGTGATCACCTCGGGCACGGCCACCGTCCAGATGTGGCTCTCCCGGTCGGGCTCGTAGTATCCTTCGCCGTTCATGCGGTAGGCAGCCTTGACGATCACGCGGACGTCGCTCTCCTCGGCGTCCTTGTCGTCTTTCTTCTTATCGAAGTCCTTGGGCAAAGTAGTGGACAGGAAGGCGATGGAGCGGCCGTCGGGCGCCCACGTCAGCCCACCCGCGCCTTTGGGAATATCGGTCAGCGGGCGCGCTTCGCCGCCATCCATCGAGAGCAGGTAAATCTGCGGCGGCTGCGGCTTGCCGTCTTTGTCTTTCTGTTCGGGCGCGCGCACGAAGGCGACCGCACGGCCATCCGGCGACCAGCGCGCTCCGGAATCGTGCGTGCCGGCGGTAAGCTGGCGTGCATTTCCGCCGTTCGAGGGAATGATCCACAGCGAGGTTTCGTAATTGTCGTGCTTCGCATTGGCCGTGACCAGCGTGTAGACGATCTTCGCGCCATCCGGCGAGATCTGCGGAGAGGCGATCCAGTGGAAGGCGTACAGGTCGGTTTCGGTGATGTTGCGCTTGTTTTCCGCGGCCGGCAGGGAGGCGATAGTTAAGACAGCAAGGGTAAGCAGGCGTGAGTGCATATGGAGCATTAGATCATAGAACGTGAAGCGCGGATCCCACCGTCCTAGCGCTTCAGCATGTCTTCGATCCATGGCGGCGTAGCCTGCATCAGCCGTCCCAGCTCCGGCTCCAGCTTCTCCATCTTGAGCTTCATTTCCCAGGCCACCTGGCGGTAGCTGAAGTGGCCCTTCACCCCGCTGCGCACGCGCGCGATGTACTCGGCTTCCGCGAAATCCATTTTGAAAAGGAAGCGGGAGCGGGCCCCGAACGGCAGCAGGTAGTGCGCGCCGGGCGCGGGCAGCGCCTGCATGGCCGCCAAGGCCGCATTCACGGCCTCCCCATACACTGGCGCAGCGCCGGCTTCGTCGACCAGCTGCGGCGTATCGTAGCCCAGCCGGCCCGTGTAGCTCTGCCGGTACTTGTGGCAGCGCCGGTGACGGTGCAGATCGCGATAGGCGCCGATGTCCATCACCAGGTCATAAGCATAAAGGCCGCCGTGAAAGCCGGCCAGCAGGTCGTCGCGCCGCGTGCGCGATTCCATCGCCACGTCCAGCACTTCGGCGCGCCGTGCCGCGCTCCAGCCGCGCGCGATCTCGTAGAGCTCGCGGAACGGCCGGTCCGTCGCGGGATACAGGAGGGTCGCGCAGACATCCGCGGCCGTGTCCGCGGGATGTAGCAGGTCCACGCGCGGGGATTCGCCGCCCGCGGCTCGTGGCAGGTTGTGCGCCGCCCAGGTGCGCAGGTTGCCCTGTGCGCGCGCGGCATATTCATCCGCCTCGGCGTGCCGCGCCAGCGTGGGCGCCAGCGCTTCGCGGGCCGCGTCCACATCCCACACGCAATCCGGCTCGGCGGCGCAAGCCTGCGCGATCTCGTCGCCCACATCGCGCACTTCCTGGTACTCCGAGGCTTTCAGCCGCCGGATCTGCTTTTCGAGGGTGCGAATGCTGGTGACCTGCCCGACGTTGGTGGGCACGCCCCAGAACAGCAGATACCGCGCCACGTCAAACGCGCGCGCCGCCAGGTTGCGCCGGTAAGCTTCCGGTTTCATGTCGTCCGGACGCGGCAGGCGCTCCGCAAGGCACTCGAAAGCCCGCGCGTTCACTTGCGCGTATGCATCCAGCAGTTGGCGCGCGGCCGCCTGATAGCATTCCGCCGGTTCGCCGGTCAGCTCCGGAGGCGTGACGAAACCAGCGCGCGAGAAATCCTGGTAGCGCGAGGACTTCGCCTGCCCGTCCCAAAGCGGCTCCTCCTCGACCTCCGTGGCGGCCAGTTCCGAGAGGCCTTCAAAGCACAGCACCGTGTGCCCGAGGTCCGCGATGGACGCATGCCCGTATTGGAAATAGAAGCTTTCGAGAAACCTCTGCGAATCGTGCGTGCGCACCCACGCCAGCGATTCGCGGATCGAGTCGGGAGAGCGGCTGTAGCGCGCCAGGGCGTACGCGCATTTTTCCGGCGGCATCGGCGCGACGGAAATCACGCGCTTGGGTTTGGATTCCGGCATGAAAAGGCTATGATAACGGATTCGATGAAAATCCGAATCAGAAGATTACGCGACGACGCCGTGCTGCCGCTCTACGCACATGGTCCGGAGGAGGACGCCGGCCTGGATCTGCGGGCCGTCGAGCCCGTGCTCCTGGAGCCGGGCACGCCGCAACTGGTGCCCACGGGCCTGTGTATCGAGCTGCCCCCCGGCTACGAAGCGCAGATTCGCCCGCGCAGCGGCCTGGCGGCCAAGCACGCCATCACGCTGCCGAACAGCCCGGCCACCATTGACCCGGGCTATCGCGGCGAAATCCGCGTGATCCTGCTCAACCTGGGCCGCCAACCATACCAGATCCATCCCGGCGACCGCATCGCCCAGATGGTCATTGCGCGCTATGAGGCGATCGAGTGGGAAGAGGGAGAACTCAATGAGTCGAAACGCGGCGAAGGCGGCTTCGGCTCATCGGGCCGGTAAAACTCGCGGTTCACGTCTTCAGCAGCGATCCAAGCTCCGCCGCCTGCAGCCGCAAGCCTACATAAAACGTTCCAAACAACGCATACAACGCGCTCACTTCGTCGAAGCGCATTTCGTAGATCAGTTTCTTGAAAACCAGGGGATCCTCCGCGAAGAGGTCCACGCCCCATTCCCAGTCGTCGAAGCCGATGGAGGCGGTGATGATCTGCTTCACTTCGTCCGCGTAGCGGCGCCCGATCATGCCGTGCTCGTGCATCATGCGCTTGCGCTCCGCCATGGGCACCCGGTACCAATTCACGGATTCCCCGCGGCGCCGGTCCATGGGATAGAAGCAGATGTACTTGCGGTCCGGAATGGCCGGCCACAATCGCGGCGCCATGGCTTGCCGCTGGCGAACCAGTTGCGCCTCCACCTCCTGCTTCCATTCAGCGCTGTAAGGCGCGATCTCGCGCTTGGCGAGGCCCTCGTATAAATCCAGCGTGGAATCATACAGCCCCAGCTCGACCATCGAGAGATAAGAAGAAGTCGGCTCCAGGAAATCCGACAACCGCAGTTTGGCCAGCGCGATCTCGGCCTGGTTCAGTTCCTCGAAACTTCGCCGGAAATGTACGAACATCAGGTCGCCTTTGTGGCCCAGCAGCGAGTAAACGGCGCTGTGTTGCATCCCGGCAACCAGGGCGGCGGCCTCGGCGATCGCGGCATCCTGTTCCGCCGGCGGCAGGGCTTTCCAGGCCGTCCAGCGGAAGCGCATCATCTGGTGCAGCGCGCTGGACCCTTCGAGCGTGAGTGGAACAGCAGGCAGAGCGGTCATTGCATATTATTTTGGCACACGCGCCGATTGGCGCGCGGCGTGCAATTCTCTGCCACGAAATCAACAGATAGTCCCTGCGGGAGAGGCGGAAACCGTTGGGACATTTGAAGTTACAAAGAGTGAGGGAGAAAGCGATGCTAAATCGACCGAACATCCTGCGTGAAAACGCCCAATTCCACCCAGCGGCCAGCGCCGCGCGGCCCATAACCATGGAGGGCGTCGTGCGCAGGCCCATCGGCAAGGTTGAGTCGGTCGTGCAACGGCGGATTCCGTGCAGAACGCTATCCTGCAAGACCTGTCTCGGAAAGTGCTGCGTCGGGCGCTGCCGCTTCTGACGGGCGCTTATGCCCGTGGTTCGGAATTGCGGGCCGGAAGAGCACGATGCCGCGCCGGTTCCGTAGCCGGCTGGACCACCGATTCTCCCCACTCAAACAGCGCCGCCGCCCAGGTAAGACCCGCCCCGAAGCCCGCCAGCAACACGCGATCTCCCGGCTTGGCCAGGTTTCGATCCAACAAATCCCCCAGCGCTAGTAGCACCGATGCCGAGCAGGTGTTGCCGATCCCGCCCATGTTGACGATCCATTTTTCGGGCGCGATGCCGGTGCGCTCCTGCAATTGTTCGACGATGCGCACGTTAGCCTGGTGGACCAGCACCCAATCCAGATCGTCCGGTTTGATCCCCGCCTTGGCGCAGGTTTCGATCAACATCTCCGTGCCGCGCTGGGATGCGAAGCGGAACAGCGGGCGTCCTTGCATGGACACCGTGGCCCCGCGTGGATCGCCGTTGCCGGGCGCTTGCCAGGGCGCCGCCGAACCGCCATGCGGCACGTGAAAAAGCTTGGCCCCGGCGCCATCCGATCCCATCACCCACGAGCGCAATGCGATGCCCTGGGGGCAGGCTTCGATCAGGAACGCCGCCGCTCCGTCGCCGAACAGAATGCGGGTGTGGGCATCGTCGTCCGCCAGGTGATGCGTGACCGTATCGCTAGCCACCAGTAAGACCCGCTCCGCGGTCCCGGCTGCGATGAAGCTCAACGCCGTGATCAGCCCCAGTGCGCCGCCGGAGCAGGCCGCATTGAGGTCAAACGCCGGTATGGGGCCCAGTTCTAACGCGTGTGCCATCGCCGGTCCGCACGGGCAGAGGGGATAATCCGGCGTAAATGTGGCGCACACCAGGCAGTCCGGGCGGAACGATGGCGCCAGAGAGAGGGCCTGGCGGGCCGCCCGTACTCCCAGCGTCGTGGTGGTTTCGCCGGGGCCGGAAATGTATCGTGTGTGCACCCCGCAGCGCGCCTGAATCCAGTCGGCGTCAACCCCCAATTGGATAGCTAATTCTCTATTCTTCAGTGATGTATAAGGAAATGCCTGCGCGCAGCTGACGATCCGGAAGCGGGCTTGTTGTAGCGGAAGGGGTCCCTTTTGATCCATCAATTGCCCCCAAGTGCCCCTTCCAAAAGTAACTCCATTCCAGGCTTCGTAACCAAAATTAACGAAGCTGCGGTACTAATAGTACTCGGACTGAGTGGGATCTAGGCCGCCTTGCCTCGCCGCCGGCGGTACGCGATCAGGCCAAAACCCGCCAAAGCCGAAATCAAGGTGCCGGGTTCGGGGGTAGTCGGCGACGTGGAGTAGTCGAAACCGGTGACCAGTCCGCCGATATCATTGCCCCCATTTGCGTTCCCGAAATATGCGTTGCCGGTCACCACCGAGGAGCCCTGCGGGCATATTGTCTGTGGGCCGCAGACGGACTCATTCAGGAATAGTGGCGTTCCCGAATTGGTGCCGCCGGTTACGGTGACTGTTAAGAGCAGATTTCCGTCGGCTGGATTGTAGACAAACGGCGTGCCGCTGATCACCAGGAAGTTCCCTCCGCCCTCCGGGGTGAGCGTGGGCAGCGCACCGCTGAAAAAGTTCTCGCTGCTGGAGCTGATATTGTTGTTGGGATTGGTGAGGTCGAGGCTGCCCGGCGCGAACGTCGTATACGAAAAGCTCAGCGTGTATGATCCACCAGCCGGCTGTCCGCCATTGTGCACCTGCCCTTCGTAGAAGGTAAGCCCAACGATGGAAATACTGCTGGGGAACGCCGAACTCAAGTACACCTGCTGATAGGTGGACAAGCCGAGAAATCCCGGGCATCCGAAGGGATCGCAGTTCCCTGTTCCCAACATCGGAGGGTCGCCCACCACCAGAATGTTGGCCCGCAGAGCGACGCCGGTAAATGCCAGGCCCAACATCCCAAGACAAACAGCTCTTTTTATCATGATGCGCTGAAACGTCGCCTCAACCCTTTGAGCATAGGTCGGATCAGCAAGGAAAGCAACTTGGACTAGTTTACTTAGTTTAACCTGCTTATTTTCAGTAACACCCGTATTTTGAGCAGGAACGCGGCTAAACTCTTGCAGCTACGGCCTCGCGCGCGGCCAGCGCTTCTGTGGAAAACCATACGTGGATAAACTGGTCGAGGCTGGCGCGGTCATTTGGCGCCCCAACCCCGCCTGACTCGCGCAGCGACCTCTTGATTTCGCGATAGGCAGCCGGCGGCTTGGCGGCCAACTGCCGGGCGCAGGCTATGGCCCGCTTTCGCACCTCACCGGCTGGCGCCAGTTCGCGCACCAGGCCGATCTCCAAAGCCCGTGCCGGGCTGAGCGGTTCGCCAAACAGGAGCGCCTCCCGCGCGCGGGGCACGCCCACCGCGTCGGTGAGCATGCGGCCGATCGTGGGAGTAACCGCCAGGCCCAGGTTGATTTCATTCAACGCGAAGCCGAAATCGCCTTCGGCCATCACGCGGAAGTCGCAGGCGATGGCCAGGATCGCGCCGCCCGCGAAAGTGTGCCCGCTGAGCGCCGCCACCACCGGCTTGGGGCAGGTGTATACGCTTTCGTAAAGATCGATAAAGCGCCCGAAGAACGCGGCCATGCCGTCGCGATCGTAAGTGAAGACCTCGCGGATGTCGAATCCGGTGGAAAAGAATCGCGGCCGGTCGCTGGCCAGCACCAAACCCCGGACAGAATCGTCGGCGGCTGCCGAGTTAACCGCGGTGTAGAGTTCCTCCACCATCAATTGGTTCAGCGCGTTGGCCTTGCCGCGCGCCATGGTCAGGATGAGCAGATTATCATCGCACTCCGCTTGAATATGCTCCATTTTGCGCTACTGTAGCACGGCCGGCCGCGGCACGGCCTACTTTACATTGAAAAGTACTTGCGTAACCCCCAACTCCGTTCTATAATCGGTTCGTGGCTTACGTTCGCCCTATCCGCCGGCCGCGCGCCGAACCGGTTGCCCTGCACGCCCACGCGCTCGATAATCTGCAGTACATCCGCTCCGCCATGGAGCGCGCCGGGGCTTTCACGGCTGTCCCGGGCGTGGGCGGGATCACCCTGGGATGCACGGCACTGGTGGTCGCCCTGCTGGCGCGGCGGATGTGGAACGCGGACTCCTGGCTCGCGGCGTGGCTCGGCGAGGCGGTGCTGGCCTGCCTCATCGGCGTGGCCGCCGCGGCGCGCAAATCCCGCAAAGCGAATACGGCGCTGCTCTCCGGGCCCGGCCGGAAATTCCTTCTGGGCTTTGCTCCGCCGCTGCTGGCGGGCGCCCTGCTTACCCTGGTGCTTTATCGCGCGGGCTTGCCGGCGGCGCTTCCCGGAGTCTGGCTGCTGCTTTACGGCACCGGCGTCCTGTGTGGGGGAGCGGCGTCGGTCAAGGTGGTGCCCCTGATGGGCATCTGCTTCATGGCGCTGGGCGCGCTCGCCTTGTTTGCGCCGGCGGCCTGGGGAAACACTTTGCTGGCAGCGGGTTTTGGCGGATTGCACATTTTGTTCGGCATCCTGATCAAGGTGAAATACGGTGGCTAAGCAGAATGCGCTGCGGCGCGATGAAAAGAAAATGCGTCCGGCCGCGGTGGCGGGCGGGGCCCCCAAGCTCGACCGGCTGATTCACGAACGCCTTCGGCTCGGTATCCTGAGCGCCCTGGCGGTCAATGAATCGCTGACCTTCAACGAACTGAAGAAACTCCTCGAGACCACCGACGGCAATCTGAGCGTGCACGCGCGCAAGCTGGAAGACGCGCAGTATGTCGCCTGCACCAAAACGTTCGAGAACCGGCTGCCCAAGACCGAATACCGCATGACCGCCATCGGGCGCCGCGCCCTGGAACGCTATCTGGATCACATGGAGGCCCTCATCGGCACCATGCGCGAAAGGTGAACCCCTTTTTTGGAACAATACTTTATGACACAAAGTACTCATGGCTCGCCGCACCGCCTGCATGCGGCCATCATCATGGATGGAAACGGCCGATGGGCCCTGGCGCGCGGCTTGCCGCGCCTGGCTGGACATCGCGCCGGCGCCGCTGCCTTGACCAGGACCGTGGAAGCCGCGCCGGACCTGGGCATCGGCGTATTGACGCTGTTCGCGTTCTCTTCCGACAACTGGAGGCGCCCGCCCGCCGAGGTCGCCGGCCTGATGCAACTCTTGGCGGAACATCTTCGCTCCGAAACCGGCCGTGCCGTGGAAAACGGCGTGCACATGGAAGTCATCGGGCGGCGCGACCGGCTGGGCGGAGAGCTGGCGGCCGCCATTGCCGAGGCCGAATCGGCCACTGCCGCCGGCGCTAGACTGCATCTGCGGATTGCCGTGGACTATTCCGGACGGGATGCCATCGCCGAAGCGGTGCGGCAGGCCGCCCACGCCGGGCTGGTCTGCCGCGAATGCCTCGAAGAGCAATTGGGCCCTCCGGTTGACCTGCTCATACGCACCGGCGGCGAGCAGCGGCTGAGCGATTTCCTGCTCTGGGAGTGCGCCTACGCCGAGTTGATCTTCTCGCGCCGCATGTGGCCGGATTTCGACGCCCTCGATCTGGAAGCCGCGGTCCGCCAGTTTCACGCCCGCCAGAGGCGCTTCGGAGGAGTGCCGGCCGCACCGTTGAGCCCTGACCTTCCAGGCCACGGCCCGGGCCACCAGCGTAATGGCGCAGTTGTCACCGGCGCTTGGCTAGACTAATTAGCGGTGCAGTTTTCCGCCTACCCGCAACACGCCGGCAAGCGCCTGGATCACGCGCTGCACGAGCAGCTTCCCGAATTCAGCCGCGCCCGCCTGCAGGATTGGATCAGGCAGGGACGCGTCCTGGTTAACGGCGCGCCCGCGCGGCCGTCCCGCGTGCTGCGTGCGGCGGACCGCATCGATGTGGAACCCGCCGAGCTTCCGCCCCTGCGCGCCGCTCCCGAAGCCATCCCCTTGCGCGTCCTCTATGACGACCAGGACTTCGTAGCCATCGACAAGCCGGCCGGCATGGTGGTGCATGCCGGCGCCGGAGTGCATTCGGGAACGCTGGTCAATGCTCTGCTTGGCCGCTTCGCATCGCTTTCCGCGTTGGGCGGCGACCAGCGGCCCGGTATCGTTCACCGCCTCGACCGTTTCACCAGCGGCGTCATCCTGGTGGCCAAACACGACGCCGCGCATCGCGCGCTGGCCGCGCAGTTCGCCGGACGCCAGGTGGAGAAAACCTACCTCGCCCTGGTGCATGGCATTGTCAAGGCCGATCGCGGCCGGATTGAAAAACCTATCGCCCGCGATCCGCGCCATCGTACCCGCATGACGGCTCGTCTGGGAAAGGGCCGCGCCGCCTGGAGCGAATATCACGTCCTGCGGCGCTTTACCGGCTTCACACTGCTGGAGGTGCGCATCGGTACTGGCCGCACCCACCAGATCCGCGTGCACCTCTCCAGCATCGGACATCCGGTGGCCGGTGATCGGCTCTACGGCGCGCCCGCCGGCCCGGGCCAGCCGTCGCCCGGCCGGTTCTTCCTGCACGCGCACCGCATCCGATTCCGTCATCCGTCGGGGGGCGAACCCGTCGAAATCGTATCTCCCCTCCCCGAGGATCTGACCCGCTGGATGGAACAGCTATAATAAGTCCAAATGAAATCCCCGATTCTCCCGGCTGCCATGGCCATGTGCTGCGCCGTTCTTTACGCGCAACAGGCTGCGCCGGTCGCGCAAAAGCCCGATGAACTGGTCGAAGATCCCGGCACTCGCATCATCCTCGACGTTACCCGCGTCAACATGCTGTTTACGGTCACCGACAAGAAGGGCCGTTTCGTCACTGATCTCACCAAAGACGACTTTCAGGTGTTCGAGGCCAAGAAGCCGCAAGCCATCGCCGAGTTCACGGCTGAAACCGACTTACCCTTGCGCCTCGCTATCCTGATCGACACCAGCAACAGCATTCGCGAGCGGTTCAAGTTCGAACAGGAGGCCGCCGTTTCGTTCATCCAGAGCGTGGTCCACATGGGCCACGACAAAGCCATGGTGGTGAGCTTCGATACCTCGGCCGAACTGGTGACCGACCTCATCGACGACACCGAAAAACTGGAGGCCGGCATCCGTGGGTTGCGTCCAGGCGGCGGCACAGCCATGTATGACGCCATCTACTTTGCCTGCCGCGACAAGCTCTCCAAGGACCAGCCGCGCCACAAGTTCCGGCGCGCCATCGTCATCGTCAGCGACGGCGACGACAACCAGAGCCAGTATTCCCGCGACCAGGCGCTCGAAATGGCGCAAAAGGCCGACGTTGTCGTCTACGCCATTTCGACCAACTCCATGCATGTCGAGACCGAAGGTGACAAGGTCCTGAAATACCTGACCTTGGAAACCGGCGGCCAGTCTTTCTTCCCGTTTAAGGTGGAGGACCTGGAGCAGTCGTTCGAGAACATTGCCAACGAGCTGCGGCACCAGTACAACATCTTTTACCGCCCCGAGCCTTTGAAGACCGACGGTCTCTATCACACCGTGGAATTGAAGGTGAAGGGCCGCAAGGAACTCGTGGTGCGCTGCCGCAAAGGATACTACGCGCCCAAGCTGTAATCGGGCGCCCGGCTCATTTCGGTAGCTTGTCCAGGTCCGCCGCCTCGCCGAATCGAAAACCTTCCAGGCTCGGATCGATCGACCGCAATAACCCCGTGAGCACGCCGCCCGCGCCCACCTCGATAAACCGCCGCACGCCTTGCGCCGCCAGATACCGTATGGACTCCGCCCAGCGCACCGGATTCGGCACCTGCTCGTAGAGGCCGTGCCGCGCCTCCCCGGCGGTGCGCACTTCCCGCGCCTGCCAGTTATTTACCAGTGTGCAGGTAAGGTCTGCAAAATTCGTCGCCCGCAGATCGGCATCCAGACGCTCCTGCGCGGGTTTCATCAAAGCGCAGTGAAACGGCGCGCTGACCTGTAAAGGGATGGCGCGGCGCGCCCCGGCCGCCTTCGCCAGTTCCATAGCCCGATTCACGGCGCCCGCGTGTCCCGCGATTACCACCTGGTCGGGAGCATTCAGGTTCGCGGCGCTGACCACCTCGCCCCGCGCGGCCTGTTCCAGGACGCTCGCCAATGCCCCCTCGGGCAGGCGCAGCAGTGCAGCCATTGCACCCATGCCCGGCGGGACGGCTTCCTGCATATACCGGCCGCGTTTCCGAACCAGGCGCGCGGCGTCAGTGAATTCGAGGCCACCGGCCGCCACCAGCGCCGAGTATTCTCCCAGACTATGACCCGCCACGTAATCCGGCATGAAGCCGCTCTCCGCCAGCACCCGCCACGCCGCCGTCGACACCGCCAGCAGCGCCGGCTGCGTGTTCTCGGTGAGTTTCAGGGTGTCATCCGGGCCTTCAAAGCACATGGACGAAAGCGCGAAACCTAGCGCATCGTCGGCCTGCTCGAAGACCGCGCGCGCCGCGGCGTACTGTGCGGCAAGGCTTTTGCCCATGCCGGCGTATTGAGATCCCTGCCCGGGGAAAAGGAAAGCGGTTCGGATTGCCAAATGCGGATTATAACCGGCTGGCGCCGCTGCCGCAGCTCATACGGCGCTCAGACGGCACGCCGGCCCTGTATCAGGTTGATCACCAGCATGACCAGGGCGATCACCAGCAGAATGTGGATGAACCCTCCCAGGGTATACGATGTCACCAAACCGAGCAGCCAGAGAACTATCAGAATCACGAAGATTGTCCAAAGCATACGGCGCCTGCCTTTCGTGGAGCGCGAGCGTGCGTCCGCTCGAATCCCAGCAGGTTCCACGCCAATGAGAGAGTCTGCCCATTCCTGTGCCATTTAGGCCTGTAAAGCCTGTAAAGAATGCCGGGTGCCGGGTCGCGCATTGGCGGTCTGGTTGCAACTCCCGGCACTCGGAGGCATACATGCTGAGTCAGGTCAGAGTCGTATTGACTGCAGGGCTCGCTGCGCTGGTCGCGGCCGCCTATGCCAGTGGGCAGGAACCGCGCCGCCCGGCGCCGCAGGAGCGCCCGGCTCCACGGGTGGGAGGCGGGTATATCCCGCCGCACGGACCGCCGCGCGCCACGCCGCACGGCTCCGCGCCGGCGGCTACGGAACATCGCGCGCCGGACTTCAACGGCCATCCGGAAGCTCCCCACGTCCATAATAACGGTGAGTGGGTAGGACATGAAGCTGGAGATTCGCGGCTACATCTGGCGCATCCTTGGGAACATGGGCACTTTACAGGTGCGATCGGTGCGAATCACGTTTTCCGGCTGGAAGGCGGCGGCCCTGGGCGTTTCTGGTTCGCGGGCGCTTATTTCAGCGTGGCGCCGTTGGATATCGCGTATTGCGGCGACTGGCTCTGGGATTCCGACGAGATCGTACTCTATGACGATCCGGACGACCCAGGCTGGTATCTCGCATATAACGTCCGGACCGGCACCTATGTTCACGTAATGTTTCTCGGCTGACGATTCACGCAGCCTTGCTGTCGTAGATCAGCAGGGTGGCGCCATCTGGTGACACAAAAAAAAAGGCCGCGCCTCCCCCCGCAGGGAAGCGCGGCCTGATTACTTCAATTTTCCGGCTACCGCTTAGTAGTCCATGTCCGGGCCGCCGTGGCCTCCGGGAGGTCCAGCCGGCGCCTTCTTCTCCGGAATCTCGGCCACCATGGCTTCCGTCGTCAGCATCAGCGATGCGATCGACGCCGCGTTCTGCAGCGCCGTACGGGTCACCTTGGTCGGATCGATCACGCCCGAAACCACCAGGTCTTCGTACGTGTCGGTCTGCGCGTTAAAGCCGAAGTTGGGGTTGGAGTTTTCGCGGATCTTGTCCACCACGATGGCGCCCTCGGTGCCCGAGTTCACCACGATCTGGCGCAAGGGCTCCTGGCAGGCGCGGCGCACAATGCTTACGCCGATCTGCTCGTCGCCATCCGCTTTCAAACCGTCCAACGCCGCCGACGCGCGCAGCAGAGCCACGCCGCCGCCCGGCACGATGCCTTCCTCGACGGCCGCACGCGTAGCATGCAGCGCATCTTCCACGCGAGCCTTCTTCTCCTTCATTTCGGTCTCGGTGGCCGCGCCGACCTTGATCACCGCCACGCCGCCCGCCAGCTTCGCCAGGCGCTCCTGGAGCTTCTCGCGGTCGTAGTCGGAAGTGGTCTCGTCGATCTGCGTGCGGAGCTGCTTGATCCGTCCTTCGATAGCCTTCTGGCTGCCGTTGCCGTCCACGATGGTGGTGTTGTCCTTATCCACTGTGACGCGCTTGGCGCGCCCCAGGTCGTCCAGCCGCACGCCTTCCAGCTTGATGCCGGTCTCTTCCATGATCGACTTGCCGCCGGTCAGGATAGCGATATCTTCCAGCATGGCCTTGCGGCGGTCGCCGAAGCCGGGAGCCTTCACCGCGCAGGCGTTCAGCGTGCCGCGCAGCTTGTTCACCACCAGGGTGGCCAGGGCTTCGCCTTCCACTTCCTCGGCGATGATCAGCAGCGGCTTTCCCGAGCGCGCAATCTGCTCGAGCAGAGGCAGCAGGTCCTTCATGTTGCTGATCTTTTTCTCGTGGATCAGGATGTAGGGATCCTCCACCACGCATTCCATGCGGTCAGCGTCCGTCACGAAGTAGGGGGACAGGTAACCGCGGTCGAACTGCATGCCGTCCACGGTGCTCAGCTCGGTGTTCATGGTCTTGGATTCTTCGACCGTGATTACGCCGTCCTTGCCGACCTTCTTCATGGCATCCGCGATGATGTTGCCGATGGTGGGATCGCTGTTGGCCGAAATCGTGCCGACCTGCGCGATCATCTCGCCCGAAACCGGCTTGGAGAGCTTCTTCACTTCCTCGACCGCCGTGTTCACGGCTTTGTCGATGCCGCGCTTCAGGGCCATCGGGTTGGCGCCCGCCGCCACAGCCTTCACGCCTTCGCGGAAGATGGACTGCGCCAGAATGGTGGCCGTGGTGGTGCCGTCGCCGGCCACGTCGGAGGTCTTGGAGGCCACTTCGCGCACCATCTGGGCGCCCATGTTCTCCAGCGGATCCTTCAGCTCGATTTCCTTGGCCACCGTCACACCGTCTTTGGTGATGTTGGGGCCGCCGAACTTCTTCTCCAGGACCACGTTGCGGCCCTTGGGGCCGAGAGTTACTTTTACGGCGTCGGCTAGCTGGTTGACGCCGCGCAAAATCGCTTGACGGGAATTTTCTGCGTATACAATCTGTTTCGCCATAGATCTCTACTCCTTACGAAGCCTTCTTAGCCACTTTGGGCTGACTTTCCAAAATGCCGAGAACTTCGTCCTCGCGCATGATCATGTACTCTTCGCCATCCAGCTTGATGTCGCTGCCGGAATACTTCCCGAACAGAATGCGATTGCCGACTTCGACATCCAGCGGCACCAGCTTGCCGTCTTCCAGGCGCTTACCTTTGCCTACGGCGACAACTTCGCCTTCCTGGGGTTTTTCCTTGGCGGAATCGGGGATGTATAGGCCACCTTGCATGGTTTCCTTCTCCTCGATCCGTTTGACCACAATGCGGTCATAAAGCGGACGAATCTTCATTGTTTTGAACCTCCATTAACGGTTTAATGATTAGGGGTGATGTCGGAATCCGTTTGTCAGAGTCCGAATGTCTATTATTAGCACACTCCTCCAATGAGTGACAAGATCCGTCCGTAAGTGATTGATATTATTAGTTATTTAGATGCTTGACGAGTTGTCGGCCACCCCTTGTGCAGCCGCCGTTCGGGCGTGCAAATCTCGCAGCACCGCCAGTTCGCCGGGCGCCGGCGGCGGGGTCTCCTCGACTGTCCCGGCAAATCGAATTTCCCAGCCTGTGCTCGTTCGCACCTGCTCCCGCGTCACCCCGGGATGCATGCCCGCCACCACCAACTCGTTCGATTCCGCTTCCGGCCGCATAATGCACAAATCCGTCACCAAAACGGTCGGACCGCGGGTCGGGATGCCCAATTCGCGGCGCTCCCGGCCGGACGGGCCATGTCCCAGGGTGGTCATGAAATCTAGCCGCGGCACGAAGCTGCGGGGCGTCTGCCGCATGATGATGAAGATCTGCCCGCAACCGGTAGCGATCTCCGTCGCGCCGCCGCTGCCCGGCAGCCGGACCTTGGGACGCGCGTACTCCCCGATCACCGTGCTGTTCAGATTGCCGAACCGGTCCACCTGCGCACCGCCCAGAAACCCCACGCTGATCCGTCCGCCCTGCAGCCAGTAGCGAAATATTTCCGGCACCGAGACTGTGGTCAGCGCGGTTTCGCACAACTCCCCGTCGCCGATCGAAAGCGGCAGCACCGCCGGCCGTGTCTCGATCGTTCCCGATTCGTAGATCAGCTTGACCGACGGCGCATGCGTCAGCCGCGCCAGGTTGCAGGCCGCCGAGGGCAGCCCGATTCCCACGAAGCAGATATCTTCATTGCCGAGGGCCCGCGCCGCCGCCACCGTCATCATTTCGGAGGCGGTGTAGCTCATTGGCCGCCCTCCAGCACGTGCGCCTGCATCCACGCGATGAACGTCGCTCGATCCCGCGCGATCTCGTCCCACGCGATGTAGAACGCGTTATCGCGCGCGTAATATCCGTGCGCGTAGGAGGGGCGCGCACCGCCCGGAGCCAGGCATACGGCCGTGATCGTCCAGGCCGGCAGGATGACGGCATGGGTGCCTTTCCCGCCCAGGTTGTCGACGATCTCCTCCACCGTAACGATGGCGCGCCGCGCGGCCAGCACGGCCTCCTTCTGCACGCCGGCGATGCCCTCCACCAGCACGTTCCCTTGTCGGTCGGCCTTTTGCGCGTGCACGATGGTGACGTCCGGCCGCAGCGCGGGCACCGACGTCAGTTCTTCGCCGGTGAACGGACACCGCACGAACCGGATATCGGGATTCACCCGCGGTAGGTCCGTCCCGCGGTATCCGCGAAAGAACGCGCATGGCATGCCCGCAGCTCCGGCTTCATAAGCGTTCGCCATGGCGGCGTGGCTGTGCTCGCGGATTTCCAGCGGCCCCGGCCAACCGTGCTCCACGGCATCCCGGAAGCGGTGCAGCGACCCCACGCCGGGATTGCCGCCCCATGAGAAAACCAGCTTGCGCGCGGTCCCCATGCCGATCATCTGGTCGTAGATCAAATCGGGCGTCATGCGGATCAGGGTCAGCTCGCGCCTTTGCTGCCGGATGATCTCGTGCGCCGCGGCGAACGGAATCAGGTGAGTGAAACCCTCCAGCGCGATCTGATCGCCGTCGTGCACATACCGCGCCACGGCTTCGGATAAAGGCAGGATGTCGCCGGCGCTCATCGCAACGGCAGGCGCCCGGGCGTCCAGGGCGCCCCGGCCGCATCCAGCGCATCTTCGATGGCCTTCAGGTCCACGTCGATCAGCGTCCGCAGCCTG
>Ga0070731_10001018_pt1 | contig 31310 bp, 22 predicted proteins | sample Coa_R1_2_FD_66448 | JGI IMG/M metagenome (GOLD analysis project Ga0070731, IMG submission 66448) | Surface soil microbial communities from Centralia Pennsylvania, which are recovering from an underground coalmine fire - Coalmine... | ecosystem: Environmental > Terrestrial > Soil > Unclassified ... | reverse complement strand
GCCGCGCATGAAGGCGATGGGCGCCACTTCAATCGTATTGCGCTCCAGAAGCTTTTCGATCTTTTCGGCTTCGAGCATATCGTACAGCGCGTCGTAGAGCGGCCGCAGATACGGATCTACTTTTTCCTGAAGCGTTCCAGGCAAGAAACCCAGCCGCTCCCCCGCTTCCACTGCCGGACGCGTCAGCACAATCCGGCTCACGCGCTTCGACACGAGCGCCGAAACCGCCATGGCGACAGCAAGGTAGGTCTTGCCGGTTCCCGCCGGCCCGACGCCGAACACGAGATCCTGCCGCTCGATCGCTTCCATGTACCGCCGCTGCGTCATGGTCTTCGGAGCGACGATCTTCTTTCCAAAACTACGCTGCTTGCCGCTTTCGACGAGCCGTCGCAGACTGGTCTCGGGATCCTCGGTCACTACGCGCAGGAAGCTGTTCAGGTCGCCGTTATTGAAAACGTGACCCTCCCGCGTCAACGCGACATAATCACTGAGAATCTCGGAGGTGCGTGCCACGGCCTGATCCTCGCCTTCGATTTCCAGAGAATCGTTGAGCAATCGCGTCCGGACGTTCAGACCGTTTTCAATTAACCGGATGTTTTCATCGCGCGTCCCGAACAGGGACTCGATTCCGCGGCTGATCTGTACGCTGGACTTCATTCGAGGCGAAGCTTGGATGGGTGGAGCAAACTCAAGTTCCGCTGGCGCGGAGGCAGGAACCGCATCTGCCCACAGAATAGCAGAAATACTGGAGACAATTCCACAGGATCTTTGCCCTGCTTTTTGTTACGTTTCCGTAAACTGCGACGGGTCCTGGCCGTGAAAATTTGAGTGGGTTGGCAATGTGGCGAAGGCCTTTGTGATATTCTGAAATTCAACGACGCGACACCACGCGGGGACGTAGTTCAGTTGGTTAGAACGCCGGCCTGTCACGTCGGAGGTCGCGGGTTCGAGCCCCGTCGTCCCCGCCAAACTTCTCTTTTGTTTCCTGTGCCTTGCGTTTCTGGAGGTAGGCAAGCGTCCCTGGCCGGAGGTCACTTGTTCTCGTCGCTGGTGGTGGGCTTTTTGAATTCCTTGATGGGGACGTGCTGCGCTTTCATCACTTCAAGAAGAGCGTCCACCGTGGGCGGCGATGGCTTGAAATTGCCGAAACGGTAGCCTTGCGCGATGGTCAATGGCGTCCATCCGTGTTTGTTTTCCTGGTTCCAGACGTCCGGGTTGGCGCCATGGCTCGCCAGGTAACGGACCGCGTCGGCGACGTTCTTGTACGCGGCGGCGTGCATCGCGGTCTCGCCGTTCTTGTCGACCACATTCGGGTCGTTGCCAAGGTCGATGGCCGCGGCGATCGCCTCCACCACCTCGCTATCTGTCCCGGCATCTTCGCCCGGCGATCGCGTCCCGAGTCCCGCCGCGACAATCAGCGGCGTCGCGCCGTCGGCAGTCGGGATCTTCGGATCGGCGCCTAGCGACACGAAGAAGCGCATCAGCTCGGCATCGGCCGTCAGCGAAGCCAGACAAAATGGAGTCGCGCCGACATCGTTGAGGCTGGTCAAGCCGAAGTTGATCTTTTTTGTCATGCGCGCATTGATGTTCGCGCCTTTCGCGACTAATTTCCTGATCAGCTCGAGACTGGTCATGCTGCCTGAGCCGTCGGGCGCGGGATCGTTGTCGCCGCCGCCGGGCTTGCGGACCGAGGGGATCGCGTGCAGCGGCGTGTATCCGGGGCCGCTGGCATTCGGGTCGGCGCCGGAATCAAGCAGGAACGACGCGAGCTCGTAATGCGCATTTTCCACGGCGAGGTGCAGCGCGCTTTGACCCTGACGCCCCGGCTTCGGTCCCCCCGGCCGGCCACCCTGCGGGATCCGCAGCGTTTCGTTTACGTCCGCGCCGGATTTCAACAACAGGCGGACCATCTCGATTTTTCCTTCACGAGCCGCCAGCAGGAGCGGCGTCATTCCGGAATTCAAGCGAATCTTGAAATCCGCTCCGGCCTGGATCAGCTCCCGCGCGGCGTCGACATTGCCTTCCGCCGCGGCCCAGACGAGCGCGGTCTGCCCGCGCACTTCCTTTGCGTCGACCAAGGCGTCTTTCGCGATCAGGGCGCGCACGGCCGCGGCTTTTCCAGTTCGCGAGGCCGTCATCAGCGGTGTTTCACCGCCGGGTAGCGTCTGGTTCGGATTTGCCCCGTGCTGCAGCAGTAACTGGACCATGGGTCCGTCGCCGTTGATGCAGGCCTGGGCCAGAACCGTCATTCCATAACGATTCGCCGCGTCCGGTTTCGCTCCGGCGTCGAGGAGCATCCGGGCCAACTCGACGTCGTCCAGGTATGCGGCCCAGTGCAGCGCCGTTGTGCCGTCCACCTGCGGAGCGTTGACGTCGGCGTGGGAAACGATCAGCGCGCGAACCGCAGCGCGATCGTCCTTCTTCGCGGCGTCGGCAATGCGCGCGTCGGCGGCGTACGCGACCGCCGCAAGGGCCAGCAGTGAAATCGCGAGCCGCATCTAGAGCGAAGCCGGCTCCAGTTCGCTCAGCTTGCCGGTGCTGTCGGCGAAGGAATCCAGCCGAACGCCGGCGCGATCGAGCAGCGTCAGATGCAGGTTCGCCAGCGGCGTGATTTCCCGGTACTTCACATAGCGGCCGCCAGTCTTCGGCTTTCCGCCCGCCACCAGGATCGGCAGATTGGTGTGGTCGTGCTTGTCGGCGTCGGACATGCCGCTACCGTAGAGCAGATTGGAGTGGTCGAGCAGGTTGCCGTCGCCATCGGGAGTCGCCTTCAGTTTCTCCAGGTAGTAAGCGAACAGGCTGACGTGGAATTTATTGATCTCGGCGCACTTCGCCAGCATCTTCTGGTTACCACCGTTGTGCGTCAGCGGATGGTGTCCTTCGCCAATGCCGATTTCGGTGTAGGCGCGGTTGCTGGTCTCGCGGGCAAGCTGGTAAACGATCACGCGTGTGACGTCGGCCTGCCATGCGAGGACCTGGAGGTCAATCATCAGCTTCGCGTGTTCGGAATACTTGGCGGGCACGCCGACGGGCCGGTCGAGATCGGGCAGATGCGAATCCGCGGTTGCGGCTTCGGCCTTCTGAATGCGCCGTTCGACTTCGCGCACGGAATCGAGATACTCGTTGACCTTGCCGCGGTCGCCGGGACCGAGGTCGCGCCGCAGCCGCGCTATATCGGACTGCATCCAATCGAGCAGGCTGGCGTTCTTCCGCATCTCCGTCAGGCGGTCGGCCGAGCTGCCGCCATCGCCGAACAGGCGCTCGAAGACTTTACGTGGATGCGCTTCGGCAGGCAGCGGCGTCGTCGGCGACGACCACGAGAGATTGTTCTGATAGACGCAGGCGTAGCCGTTGTCGCACTGGCCGACCATCGTCATCAGGTCCATCGAGAGTTCGAGCGACGGCAGCCGCGTCTCCCGGCCGATATGCTGCGCGGCTACCTGGTCGACGGTGGTGCCCAGGTAGTAGTCGCTGCTCTCGGTCCATTTGGAGGTCGCGGCGCTCAGGTACGCCGAATTCGACGTCGCGTGCGTGCCGGGATACGCGTTCTTCAGTTCGAGGTTGTCGATGACCGTGCAGTACTCGCGCACGTTGGCCAGGGGAGAGAGCGTCGGCGACAGCTCCGTGAGGTCCTTACCAGGGAGGTTCCACATGCCGCGATAAGCCCCCATAGGTATGTAGAGGAAGGCGAGGCGGCGTGCCGGATTTGCGGGCGTTGCGGCGAGCGCGGTTACGGCCGGCACCATGGCATCCAGCAGAGGAAGCGCCAGCGTAGTTCCCAATCCCCGAAGGATAGTGCGGCGCGGCAGAGCTTTCCGAGTCACGATCATTGCGTTCTCCTCATTTGAAACGGCGTACTGTTGACGATACCTAAAACCAGGGACGAAAAATGGTAGCCGCCTTCGCGGCTGTCGCGGACGATCTTGCGGATGGCGGGAGCATCGGCGTAGGTTACGCCGCGGCCCAGCGAATACGTCATCAACTTTTCGGTCATGGTGCCGACGAAGGCCTCCGGCCGGCTCATGAGCGCTTTTTGCAGTCCATCCACGCCGGTGAACGTTTCGCCGTCGGGCAAGCCGCCGGACGCGTCGACGAGCTGCCCGGTCTCATGCGTGCGCCAGCGGCCGACTGCATCGTAATTCTCCATGGAAAAGCCGACCGGATCCATCAGCTTGTGACAGCCCGCGCAGGCTGGGTCGGCGCGGTGTTGCGCCATCCGCTCGCGCATGGATACGGCCTTCTCGACGCCGTGCACTTCGGTCAGCTTCGGCACGCCGTTCGGAGGCGGAGGCGGCGCGACTCCCATCAGGTTCCCCAGGACCCATTTGCCGCGGATCACCGGCGTGGTGCGATCCGCGTATGACGTGACGGTCAAAATGCTGCCCTGCCGCAGCAGCCCGCCGCGATGCGAATCTTCGTCGAGGTCCACACGGCGGAAGCGCGCGCCGTAGACGTTTGGAATGCCGTAGTGCTTGGCCAGCCGTTCATTCAGATAGGTGAAGTTCGCGCTCAGCAGGTCGAGCACACTGCGGTCCTGCATGAAGACGTCGCCCAGGAACAATTCAGTCTCGCGACGGAACGCCTGCCTCAGATTGTCGTCGAAGCCGGCGAAGATGCGCATGTCAGGGTTGGCCGAGGCAAGGTTTCGAAGATACAGCCACTGGTCGGCGAAATTCGTTACCAGCGTACGCGACCGATCGTCGGCGAGCATGCGGCGGACCTGCTTTTCGAGCACACCCGGCACGTGCAGCTTGTTCTGGATGGCGAGATCGAGCAACTCGTCGTCCGGGGTGCTGCTCCACAAGAAAAAGGAAAGGCGCGAGGCCAGTTGGACGTCGCTAATCTTGTAGGCGGTCTTCGGCGCGACGCCATTTGGGTCCTGCTCGATGCGGAATAAAAACTCCGGGCTCACGAGCACGGCGCGCAGGCCCATATCGATGCCTTCGTCGAACGATCCGTTGGCGCGGGCTTCCCTGTAAAACTTCATGGGGGCCTTCAAATCGGCATCGGTGATGGCGCGGCGATAGGCTCGTCGTGTAAGCGTGGCGAAGATCTTTTTGGCGCACGGCTCTTCGTCGCCGGGGCCCGTGGGTTTGCAGACCAGAATGCGGCGGCGGCTCGGCGTGTCGCCGGGACCTTTCGAGTTATACGGGCCGACGATCGCAATCGAGTAGATCCCCGGCGTAAGCCGCGGATGGCGGTCCATGTTGAAGTGCGCCATGTAAGGCTGGCGCCCGCTTTCGAGCACCGAGGACGCCTTCTTCGGCAGCGTGGCGGAAACCACGTGCGGGCCGGCCTTTACGGCGAGACGGAAGCTGAGGTCCTTATCGATGCCGGAATGGTCGTGGCCGGGGCCGGGCGGAGTAACGGTGACGAAGCGGACGCGCTCTCCGTCGAGCATCACTTCGACGTCATGCTTGCCATCTGGGCTTCCATTGATGCCTTCCACATGTTCGTTGCGGTCGCGCTGCAAACGAACCGTGATGTCGTATTCGGCGTCCTGGGGGAAGGTGTATTTGAGAATCATGCCGCCATGCGTGCCGAGCGGCTGATCTTCGAATTGTTGCTCCTGGGTCAGGTCGGGCGGCAGCGTCTGGAGATCGCCGCCCGGCGACTTGCCGATGATACCGAGTGCCAGCGTGCTGATGCGCTGCGCGGCTTGCAGATAGCTTTCGAGCAACGTGGGGGAGAGGTTGCCGACGGTGACGTTGTCGAAGCCAAAGCCGGCTTCATCGTCAGGCAGGATCGAAGTGACGTCGAGATCGAAAGCCAGCAGATCGCGAACGGCGTTCTGATATTCGGTGCGGTTCAGGCGGCGGAAAGTATCGGTGCGGCCCGGGTTCGGACGGGCAGCCGCCGCAGTGTCGAGTTGAGCCGCCAGGGATCCGACAACGGCGTCATAAGTTTTCTCATCGGGCCGCGGGAGTCCCAACGGCGGCATGTGACGGACGCGCAGTTTGCGGACAACCTTCTCCCACTCGTCTGAGTGCTGCGCGACGGGACCAGTGAGAATCGAGTCGAGCGCAAGATCGCCGGCTTTCGCCTTACCGTTGTGGCACGCGATGCAGTAGCGATTGATGACGGTCGGGACCGATGTATCCGGCGGAGTTTGGCAACGGGCGACACCAACAACAACGTCTGGCAGACAGAGCAAGGCCACAGCCACAGCTACACGAGTCGGCCAGCCGGTCAAAAGATGCCCTCCACGAACCAGAACCCAGTATAATCCGACGGCCAATAACAGTTGGCGGAGTGGTTAGCCGGCAATGCCCGCAAACCTAGGCCGAGCGGTTACTCGCCTTCTTGAGTTCGAGTAAGAGCGTCCAGTCTTCAGCATCCGGAGGCTCGTATCCCTCTTCCGGCTTCGATGTTGCAGCAAGCTGGTACTGACCCGTGCGGGGATTAAACCATCTGGTCGCGACGCTAGCCTTGGAAATGCCCGGCTCCAGGTGTATTTTACGCCCGTGCGGCAAGTAGATTACGTAAGCTTCGCCCGGCGCCACGAGGCAAAGTCCGTCTCCGCCCGCCAACTCGGGATGCGGTTCCATTTTCCAGAAAGGCAGCCGTGTGAAGAACTGATAGAGATACCCGAGTTGCTGTCCCGCTCCGGAGTCACGGACCACAAAAGGGTAACGGTTGGGACGATCAATTTCGTCCCACACATCGCTGTGCGCCAAGGTTGAAATGAAGCCCGCGGCGAAGTATCCTCCGGCGCAAACGATGCGCCATGACGCTCGCCGCACGCGATCGGTATCGTAGACCTGGCGGCGGTTCGTCGGATATCCGGCCAGGTATTCGTAACCATTCTCGGTGTTCAGCACCGGCTTGTTGAAAACGCGATCCGCTTCGATACCCTTTTCGATCCCGGCCGCATCGCCGAGCCAGCACTGCCGCGGTTCGTCCCAGGTGGAGCGATAGGCGGTGGACGTCTGTTGCGATAGCACATTGATATCGGCGCTCTTTCCGAAGAAGCCGCCGATCCGCCAGGGCGGGTCGAACGGGTCGCTGGTGGATGTCCCGCGGGTGCTCGAAGAAATTACCGGATGTACCGTCACCGGATGCCCGTAGGGGTCGAGTTCGCGCATCTGGTGCGCGACAAAGTTCGCCCATTCGGTGTCCTGATCGCGATCCAGCCGGTATTTTCCGTCCGGATATCGTTCGTATTCGTTCGCCACGGTCCACAGGAACAGGTTGGGAAAGGATGCAACCCGCGCCACGATGTGCCGTAACCAGGTCTGCTGGCGGGCCCGCGTCCATACCTCTGGGTTGTTGAATGGCGCCAGGTTGAGGTTGAACAGGATCAACTCTACGTTCATCCCGCGAATCCGCATCTGGTCGAGCACAGCTTCGAGATTGCCGAAGAAGACCGGATTGAAGCGATCGTAGTCGGGAGCCTGCGGTGTGCCGCCCCAAGGCCAGAATTCGGGCTCGGCTTTGGCTCGATAAGGACTGTGCTGAATGCTCATGCGCACAAAATTGAAGTGCTGAGCGCGGCGCGTGTCGAGGTACAGGCGCCGGAGTTCGGGAGTAACGGGCGTGTCGTCGTAGAGACCGTAGCAGGTATCGCCCATGGGAAAGAACGCGGTTCCGTCGCTGTAAGCGAATGCATAGGGATTTTGCGGGTGGATGCGGATGAATCCTTTTTCACGAGGACTTGACGCCATCAGCCGCCCTTCCTGGAAGACCGCCGTGCCTTCGCCGCGAAGTGTGTACCGATATTCCCCCTGCTCCTCGGGAACAAATCGCAATTTCCACCGATCTTCGCCGCAGTAAAAGCCCTCGACTGAAATCGACTTCTCGGAAGGCGAGACGAAGGTTCCGGTCAACCTGGCATCGCGATAGGGATTCGCAACGCCTGGCTTGCCGGCCAGTTCGAACTGATGAACCTGGCGGCACCGAGACTGAATTCTGGCCGGCTTAGAAATTCTTTGGCCGGGAGAAACACCTGCGAGCGTCAGATACAATCCGGTGCCTGAAATGTTGTGCAGAAACGCTCGACGCGAGCTCATATTTTCGCCGCGCCGATTGTAACATCCGCATGGTACTGCTCGTTCGCTAATACTACGAAGATCTTCCCTCAACCTTAGGAAAACATACTCGATCCGGAGTGTTTGAAGACGAGCAGGTTAATTCGATCCTGTTTAGCATCAACAACGTCACGTCCTGGCGCTCCGCGTGCTTTTAGCAGACTCGACTCTGAGGACAAGATGCAAAAGCGATCCCTTTCCCGTCAGCGTGAGACATTGCCAGTACCGGAAAAGCGAAGGTCACCCCGAGTAGAAATTGACTCACCGGCGACTGTGAAGGTGATCAACTCGTCAACCGGCTCGGCGCCGTCGATCGGCGCCCGGGTCCTCGGCGCGTCGCTTCGTGGACTTCAACTCCAGATCGGATTCATCTTGCCTAAGACAGCGGTTCAGATCCAGGTGTTCAACCGGTTTGTTTCGGGCGAGGTGCAGTATTGCGCTGCCGCGGATCACGGCTATCGCGTTGGGATCCTACTGCACGAGGAATTGTAGGCCATGGATTCTGAAAACGCGAGCCAGGAAACATTGGTCGTCGATATCACGTTGGGGTCGCCGTGGCGAGGCGATGAGCGCAGGAGCGAAGCCCGTGTGGCGGAAGAAAGCCCGGCCCGCATAAAGGTACTTGATCCGATGGTCTCCCTCGGACCCTCTTTTCAGGGACGAGTCGTGAACACCTCGACCAAGGGGCTGAAGGTCCGTGTGCCGCATTCTATTTTGCAGGGGTCGATCGTCCAGGTGCGATTCAAAGACCGGATCGTTCTTGGCAAAGTGAAGTATTGCCTGCCGGCGAAAGGCGAATTTCACATCGGAGTTCGTCTGAAAGAGGAGTGGTGACCTGTACCGGGTCCCAAAATGGTTACCGGCCCATTTCGGCGTTACCGAACGTATCGCATGAGGCGAGCTGCCCGGAATTGAGGCCGCGCTTGAACCATTGCGTTCGTTGGGCGGAGGAGCCGTGCGTGAATGTTTCGGGGCTCACACGGCCCGTCGCCATCTTTTGGAGGCGATCGTCACCCACCGCAGCGGCAGCTTGCAGGGCGCTTTCAACATCGCTTTGATCGATGATCTTTCGCTGCTCCGTTGAATGGCCCCATACGCCAGCGAAGCAATCAGCCTGTAGTTCCAGCTTTACCGACAGCGGATTCGCCTCGTCAGGATTCGATTGCTGCAATCGATGAAACTTGCCTTCAATTCCGAGCACTTTCTGCACATGATGCCCCACTTCGTGCGCGATGACATAGGCCTGGGCAAACTCGCCGGGAGCCCGGAACCGGCTACGCAGTTCGTCGAAGAAACTCAAGTCCAGATAGACCTTTTCATCCCCAGGACAATAAAATGGCCCCGTCGCCGATTGTGCAAGGCCGCAGGCGGATTGAACTCCGTCGCGAAATAGGACGAGCTTCGCATGCCGGTAGTTTTTTGAGGATTGGGCTGGCAGTAAAGTTTCCCAAGTGTGCTGCACGTCGTCGAGAACGAAGGAAACAAATTGGACCTGTTTGTCATTCGCATCGGCGGTTCGCGCGCGGGCCGGCTCAGTTGAGGCGTCGGGGCTAGCGGTGTCAATGCCACCGCCGCCGGAGAAGAGGGTGAACAGATTCCGGTGAAAGAGCAGGCTCAGGATCAGAACGACGATGGTTCCGCCGATCCCGAGGTGCGGACCGTATCCTCCGAAACCCCCTCCGCCACCGTCGCCCCGGCGATCCTCAACGTCGTCGCTTACGCCACCCGGTTTCCAATCCATACCGCGATCTTAGCAATCCGAGATCCATCACTCATTCCGGAAGATGTTCTTTCAACTCCGTAAGCACATCCTCAACTTGGGTTCGTTGGGCCAACGCCGCGACTTCGGGGTCGTTTCCGATGGGAAGGTTGTGATATTTGCAAAGAGCCCGTAGCATCTGCAGAATTTTAGTATTCTCATCCTCCGCCAGAAGATTGATTTGCAGATCGAGGTGATTTCTGCGATCAGCCTGCAGGCCGCTATTATTCTGACTCATGAGAATGAATAGGGAGAGGAAAATCGATTCGAGCGAAACCACCATTGTCAGCAGCGAATACGGGTAAGGATCGAATACGAATGCGCTGCCTTTCAGGTTAAGACCGATCCATACGGCGAACCAAAGAATATGGAAGATGATGAACCACATCTTTCCCGCTTCGGCCGCTATCAGGTCACCAATGTGAACGGAAAGAGAGCGATCAGCCAATGCGGCTTTCTCCAGCTCAGAAATCGCCCTTATATTTTTGCGAGTTGTTGAGGCGTCCTGCATGTCCTGATCCTACCTGTCGCGAAGCATCCGAGTTCTTAAGTGCCCCACCAGACCGATCCATTGGTCGCATGTTCCGCGAACTGACGGCCAGAGCGAAGACCGTAGAATCGCATGCGGCAGCCCTGGCAACGGTAAGGATTCAGGAATAGCGCCATAGCGAGCGTGTCCAAAGAGTGTTGCGGTAAGGAGCGCCTCACTTTCGAAGCACCGCAATTCCAGCATCGAGGGAACCGACGGGTGCGAGCCGCAGCCCGAACTACGTATCCCGCGAACGAAAGCGCTAACATCGCGACCATGATCGCGACGCTCACCGAACGCGGACTTGAGAGGATATTGGCAATCATTAGAGAAATTGGGCGCCGGCCTTCGTTGCCAGTGGAGTTACGACCGGCGGCGCGATCGCGATCGCGTCGGCCGCCTGCTTCCGGCAATCATAAAACTGCAGCCGGCACAGAGCGCAATGATAAAGTTTCCCGCCTAAGTGACGTTGGATCGTGCTCCACGGGACGTCCGATAGCCTTTCGATCCTGTCTCTCCGCGCAAGCCGCCTGATGCGAGCGGTTCCGCATTCCGGACAGGCGGCGTGGGGCGCGTCGGGCGAAGACGTACCCAACAAATGGGCCAGGATATGAACGTGCGGCAATCCGGCCAAGCGAACATGTAAACGAACACGCACTGTGGCTTCCCGCTGGGTGGATCGTCGGGCAGAATTTTTTGTTTCGCGGAATTCGAGTACTGTTACTGCTATACCCGTCGCCGCTTGCCGATTTCGTGCCACGCGACACTTACCGTTGCTGCGCGGATTCCTCCAAATCGGGCCGATTGGGGCATGCTAGCCTACGGCTATGTCCGGCTCCACGTTCTCCATCCTGGCTGGTGCGATTCTGATGCTTGGCGCCAGCGCCGCCGGGCAGAGTGGCACACCGGGCTGGTATCGTGGCAACCTGCACACGCACACCATCAATTCCGATGGCGATTCTCCACCCTACGATGTGATGGCCTGGTACAAACGCAACGGATATCAGTTCCTGGCGATTACGGATCACAACACGTTTACCGACCCGGCCCCGTTGGATACCAACCCCAACGACAATTTCCTTTTGATCGGCGCCGAAGAGGTGACCAACCCGAAAACGGTGCATGTGAATGCGATCGGCATCACCCGGGTTGTTCCGCCCCAAAAGGGCGAGACCGTGACCGCTCTCTTGCAGGCGAGCATTGACGCGATTCGCGCGGAAGGCGGCATTCCTCTGATCAGCCATCCGAATTTCCAATGGGCATTTACCGCGCGTGAAATGCTTCCGCTGAAGCGAGTTGGCCTGCTGGAGATCGCAAGTGGGCATCCTCTGGTGAACTGTGACGGCGACGGACAGACCCCATCGGCGGAGCAGATGTGGGACGAATTGCTGTCGGCGGGTATCCACGCCTTCGGCGTCGCCGTCGATGACGTTCACAATTTTCGCGAAGAATTCTCGATCGACCGGGCAAATCCGGGCCGCGGCTGGGTGGTGGTTCGAGCCCCGGCTTTAACCCGTGAGGCGATCCTGGCAGGACTGAATCAAGGCGATTTTTACGCGTCCACTGGCGTCACGCTGAAGGATGTCCGCGCAACGGCGGATTCGCTTACCGTGGAGATGCAGCCGGGCGGCGAACAGCCCGCGATCAGGCGTTACCGCGTTGTGTTTGTCGGCAAGAACGGGACCGTGCTGGCGGTGTCGAACCAGAACCCGGCCCGTTACGTTTTCAAAGGCAGTGAAGGGTACGTGCGGGCGCGCATCGAGGATAGCGGCGGCCGGCGCGCCTGGACGCAACCGGTGTTTCTCGCCAACAGCCGCTAGCCCCAAACCGGAAACCGCCAGGTATATACTTTCCGTGTGACTCCCCAAAACCAAGCCTTGCGTCCTTCGCGACAACTCCGCATCGCAGTCCTCGCCACAGTATTGGCGTGCGGGCTATTTTCTCAAAACACCGGCGTGCAGCGAACGGTTGTAAATCGCGCCGATGTTTCGGTCCCCGGGCGCGAAGCCGTGATCGTGCGCGCCGAGCTTGCCCCGCGCGCAAGCACTGGTTGGCACACTCATCCGGGGGAGGAGATCAGTCAGGTGACGGAAGGCGAGGGCGAACTTTTAGTGGAAGGCAAGGCGCCTCTCCCGCTCAAGACGGGCGACGGTTTTGTGGTCCCCAATGGCGCAAAACACGAAGCCCACAACACGGGCACGGTCCCGTTCAAGCTGGCCGTTGTGTACCTCACCGAAAAAGGCAAGCCGATGGCGACGCCGGCCGCGGCGCCCGGTAAGTAAAGCGACGCGTTTAGATCGCTTAAGTCCCGCCGAGAACCGATGTCCAGACTTCGCGCCGGTACTGCGCCAGACGTGTAAGTCACTGAAACTCAAGCGGGATCAAGAAAAACATTGAAGTTGGACTCGAAACTGTCGATGAGGCAAGTGCAAGCATGCACTTTAATACTGTCGCTCCAGCTACACTGCTGCGGAGAGAACCGGCCGGATCCGGACCCAGCGTTCGAGTCTCCGAGATTATTTCCGCTCTTTCCTACGCTCTCGACCTCACCGAGGGCCGTCCCATGGGGCATTCGGTACGGTCTTGTACGATCGGCATGCGGCTGGCTGCCGAGATCGGTCTCAGCTCCGCCGAAAGAAGCGACCTCTATTACGCCCTCTTGCTTAAGGACGCGGGATGCAGCAGCAACTCCTCCAAGTTGTTTCACATTCTGAGCGCCGACGAGATTCGCGCCAAGCGGGACGTCAAACTGACAGACTGGACCCGCGTCGGCTGGGAGAGTCTGCAGTACGCTCTGACCCATGTCGCCACGGGAGCGCCCTTCCTGGATCGGGTACGAACCCTGGTGCGCGTGGCCGCCAAGCAGCAGACGGAATCCTGCGAGCTGGTGAAGATCCGCTGCGAAAGGGGCGCGTCGATCACGCGTCGAATCGGGTTTTCGGAACCCGTGGCGCAGGCGATTCACAGCCTGGACGAGCACTGGAACGGTGGCGGGTACCCCGACGGGCTGCGCGGCGTGGAGATTCCTCTTTTCTCACGCATCATGAATTTGGCGCAGACTCTCGAGGTCTTTCTGGTGAATCGCGGCGCCGGCGCGGCGATCGACGTTGCCCGCGCGCGCAGCGGGCGCTGGTTTGACCCAGGACTGGTTCGCGCCGCGGCCTCTCTGACTAAGCGCGAACTCCTGTGGAGCGGTTTAGACCAGGAACAGGCGATCGAGCACGCCCTGGCGCTGGAGCCCGAAGAGCGCCGCATGTTGGCGAACGAAGAAACCATCGAAAATATCTGCCAGGCGTTTGCGGAGATCGTCGACGCCAAATCTCCGTTCACCTACAGGCATTCAAACGGCGTGGCCGAAGCCGCCATCGGAATATCGCGCCAATTGGGATTACGTGAGGAAGACGTCACGTTCATGCGGCGGGCGGCGCTCTTGCACGACGTCGGCAAGCTAAGCGTCTCCAATGCGATTTTGGAAAAGCCCGGCGCGCTGAACAACGACGAATGGGATGTCGTAAAGCTGCATCCGTATTACACGTTTCAGATCCTTCGACGAATCCCAGGGTTTAAGGAATTGAGCGATATCGCCGCGGCGCACCACGAAAAGCTGAACGGCTCCGGCTACTTCCGGCATTGGAACGCGGATCAGCTCTCGCTGGAGATGCGGATCCTGACCGTCGCGGACATCTTTGACGCTCTCGCGGCAAAGAGGCCCTATCGCGATGCGATGCCGCTCGAGAAGGTTTTCGAAATCATGAAGAAGGACGCGCCCCAGGCGATCGACGCCCAATGCCTGGACGCGCTGATGATGTATAAGGCCGGCGCTCCGGCATCCGTTCCGCCGAGTACTCAGAGCCTGGTGGAACTATCGGCGAACGTGGGCATCAGTGGCGTCGAAATCACATCGGTGGAAAAAAGTGAAGCGTCTTTACCTGTTCGTTAAGTGTCTCGCGGCCGTCAGCGCGGCCGCCTCTGTTCAAGGCCAGGGTTTCTATTGGGGCACCGCCAGCGCGCGCTCCATGGCGCTGGGCGGATTGTATCTGCCGTCGCAGGGAGGAGTGATCGACGCGCTGGCCGCGAATCCAGCGGGCTTGGCGATGGTCGGCAATCCTAGCCTGGACCTGAGCCTCACCAGCATTTTTGCGCGCGGCTCCTTCAGCAATTCAGTGAATAGCAACGTCCCTCTCAACGATGCGCCGGGCGTGATTCCATACGGAGCTTTCGGCGCTCCCATTGGTCATTCGCGTTTCAGCCTGGGCTTGGGAGTCGTGCCGGAGCTGGTCTCGGTATCGAATTGGAATTACGTTGACGCTCCGGGCGTCGCGGGGGCCAGCTACGGCCTTCAGAAGCAGAAATCGGCGATCCTCGCCGCCCGCGCCGTTGCGGGCGTGGGTTTCGCCCTGAGCAGGAAGCTGTCGCTGGGAGTGACCACTGGAGCGGTTTACAATGCCAATACCCTGGAAACGCCTTACGTCTTTCAGAGTCATCCTGTGCTCGCGGGGCTCAAGACGCTCTTAGATCTCCACACCACTGGCGTTAGTTGGAACACCAGTGTCGGCTTGATCGCGACCCCCACGGATCGCCTGCAATTCAACGTAGCGTGGAAGTCGCGGACAACGATCAACAGCACCGGCGACGCGAATGGGAATATCGGGGTTCAGCTTGCGGCCGTGGGCCTCGGGGCAGCTCGTCCGGATTTTCACTACTTCGCGGGTGTCCAAAACATCCTCCCCCAATCGGTCCTCGCCGGTATGAACTGGCGTGTGGATGGTCGCTGGATCTTTGCGGTCCAGGCCGATTGGGTGAATTGGAAAGGCTCTTTTGCCAGCTTGCCTGTGTCGCTATCCGGCGGCAACAACGCCGATATCAACGGGCTTCTTGGAACCAACGCGATTTTTGACCGCATTCCGCTCGACTGGAAGGACCAATACTCTTTCCATGGCGGTATCGAAAGGCTTCTGACCGAGAATATCTACTTGCGCGGCGGCTACGCCCATTCGAACAATCCCGTGCCGGCGTCGACTCTTTCGCCGTTGACCGCCGCGACCATGACCAATCAGCTCTCGACAGGCATCGGATACCGGCGCGGGCGCTGGCGGTTCGACCTGGGTTATGGAATCGATCCCACGACTCAAGAGAACGTGGGGAAGACCGCGCTGCTTTCGGGCGAGTACGCGAATAGCAAGGTCCGCATCGGCACGCAATCGGTGGCGCTCAATACTTCGTTCCAGTTTTAGCCGTGCCGGGGTGCGATCCACCTGAAATGCGTCAGGCGTTGTCCTGCGCAAACCGGCATAGCGGATCCGATCCCAACGCGTTCCCTGTCGCTGCGTACGCACGCGCCCTCGATCCGCCGCACAGTAAGTGATACTCGCAATCGCCGCAACGGCCCGCGAACGAATTGGGATCGTGCAGCATTTGAAACAGAGGAGCGTGCCGGTAAATCTTCGCGATTCGATCCGTGCGGACGTTGCCGGTGACTTGCGGGAGGAATCCAGCCGGGCAGATGTCTCCGGTGCTTGAGACAAACACGATGCCGTTGCCGTCGCGAATTCCGAAACCTCGCGCAACGGAGCTGCGTTTGATCTCCTCGCCGGTCAGCCCTTCGCCGCGCATGCGCTGGATAGCGACGCGCCGGTAAAAAGGCGCTTCCGTGGTCGCGACCACAAATGGAGCGGTCTTCGCGATTTCGTAAATCCAGTCCATCAGGCTCTCTGCTTGATCCGCCTCCAACGGCTGCAAGACTTTGCCGCGCCCCACGGAAATCAGAAAGAACAGGCTCCAGCGGGCGACCGGAAACTGTTTGAGCTTTTCATAGATGGCCGGCAGATCGGGTGCGGTTTCGGCGGACACGAGCGTGTTGATTTGCAGCGGCAGTTCGATCTCGCCGGCCCAGCGCATGGCGTCCAAGGTCCGGAAAAACGTTCCGGCGACGCCGCGGATCGAATCGTGTTTCGCGGCCGTCGATCCGTCCAGGCTAAGCCCGATTCCGTCGATTCCATGAATCTTCATGCGCGCCAGAACACCATAGTTGAGAGCGGGCGTCGCGGCCGGCGTAATCGAAACTCCAATGCCGAGCCGCCGGGCTTCCGCGATGATCGTGAACAATCCCTTGCGCATCAGGGGATCTCCGCCGGTGAGGATCAACTGCGGCAAAGGCGGCCCGAACTCCGCGATCTGGCGAAGGAACTCGATGCCTTCATCGAGCGTCAACTCGCCGGGACGTCCTTCGGGCATCGCTTCGGCCCGGCAATGGCGGCATGCGAGCCGGCACGCCTGGGTTATTTCCCAGTAAACGTTTAGTGGAGTCTGCGCGTAGTCGCGCATTTGGCGGCGTCCAGAGCTTGAATCGGTGGTCATGCCGCATGTAGGTGCACCCTAACTTCCATTTCAGAGTGCATCGCAAAATTGGCCCGAAGCGTGCACGGTCTGTAAGCGTATCGAGGAGGCTTTATGACACGCGTCGAGACTCTGAATTGGGTTGGAATTGCACTTACCGCGGCTGGTCTGCTATTTGGTCTCTTTTATGCGATAGCGCATCACCTGGCGTGATCGTTCGCAACGGTTGTGACGTAGAGAAAAACCGGACGCATTCGCCGTAAGCGCGAGCACCGCGTAAGCAGTGGCGGCATCCGTCATGAAGCGGCCGGTGCCGGACGTGGGATCGCGCCGGTTGACCATGGAAAAGCCGGGCCACAGACCTTCTTTCTGATCCTGGTTACGGATCAGCCAGGACCGCCCGCGCTGTAGATGAGGATCGTCGAGCGCAACGCCCGCTTGCCCTAAGACGTAAACGATCAGCCCGGTGGCGTACCCGTCGCTCTTTCCGGACCAGGGCGAGTCGTTCGATCGAGTCCACAGGTCCACGATGGTGCGCACGCTCGATCCGGTCCACGTCCAGCCCAGTGACGACAAGCCCCACCCGCCGTCGCTTTTCTGTTTTCTTAGAACGTCATCAACGATTGCTTTCTGCTGCGCGTGCGAGAGGACTTGCGGCCACTTCGCCGCGGCCCACAAAGCGACCACCTGATGAATCAGGGACTGGCTGCGGCATTGGCGGCCGATATAGTCGCTGAGCGCTTTGAGGTTTTCCTGAAGTTCTGGGGCCGCTCGATAGTTCTCCGGAGCGGCGCCCACGGCGACCGCCGCAAGTGACGCACCATAGTAGACCGAATCCACCGCTTCAAACGGCTCGTTTCCGAAATCCAGCCATGGCCATGCGCCCTTCTGGTCTCCGGACTTCGCCTGCTCCGTCCACATGTGATCGAACGCGGCGCGGGTATCCTGGCTGAGCTTGCCGTTCCGGGCGTCCGCGGCGGCTAAGATCAGCGCATCGAGAACGGCTTCGGTCCCTCGGGACTGGAGAGGCTTTTCAGCTCCGTTTGATTCCGAATAATACGGCACGATTTGTTTCCACAAACGAACGCGTTTGGTCACGTTCTCCAGAAGTCTCCGTTCGTTCTCGGCCGGGGCGTTTTCACCAAGCGCCGCGCGTAGAGCAGGCCGCGCAAGCGCGTACGGCGCCACAGTGTGACAGGAGACGCAGAAGGTTCCGTCATCGCGGGTAGCGGCGGGCCATGCCATCCACCAGCTTTCCCGCTGATCGAGGTACCTTGCAGCGGATTTCGGATTCCAGGCGTCGGAGGCCTGGAGCACGCCTGCGCCGAGGGATACAGCAAGAATTCCGACTGCTAGTCTGCTCGCCCTGGTGAGCTTTGGTTCCATGAACAGGGTGAATGTGACGCTTACTACTGTAACGTTATTCGTAACGCAACGCGATCATCGGATCGACGGAGGATGCCCGGCGCGCGGGTATGAAAGCTGCCAAAGCAGACGTGATCAACAACAGCCCCGTCACAGCGGCGATGACCAGGGGATTCTGAACACTGCTTTCCGCCCATTTCGACAGCATTTTGTTTAAGGCCACGCTGAGAATGAGTCCGCAGGCGATCCCGCCGATCAGATTGCGCGAGGTGGAGGCGAAGACAAGACCGAGTACGTTCCACTTGGAAGCGCCCAAGGCCATGCGGATTCCGAATTCATTAGTGCGCTGGGCGACGCTATAAGAGACCACGCTGAACAGTCCCACCGCCGCGAGCGCCAGCGCGAGGATGGAAAATCCCGTGAACAACGCTGCAACGAGACGTCCATAGGCGTATTCGTTTTGGCCCTGAATCCACTGTTCCAGGTCGCGGGTCTGGCCGATCACCTGTTGATCCGGGTCCACCGCTTTCACTTCGGCGCGAACGCGATTCAGGATCGCGAGCGGCGATGATCGCGCGCGGACCAAGATTTGGGTGTACATGCCGACAAAACACGAATACGGGATGTAGATGGAGGGCTTCACCGGTTTGCTCAAACCGTCATTACGGGCATCTGCCACCACGCCGATGACCTGCATCCAACCGGTGCTGTCCTTCACGCTCTGCGCGAAGGGAGGTTCGGCCTTCAGATCCGGAAGCCGCAGTTGCTGTCCCACCGCATCGCCTTGAGGCCAATACTGGCGCGCCAAGGTCTGGTTGATCACCGCCAGCCGTGCACCGCGCACGATTTCCGGCTGATCCCACAGCCGCCCTTGAAGACGCGCGATATGCAGCACAGAAAAGTAATCCGGACTGACGAAGTTGACGCGCGCCTGCTCTTGCTGGCTCGATGGATGGCCGAAGACTTCGAAGGATTGCGTCCATCCGTTCGATGGCGGAGTCGCATTCGAGGAGATGCCAGCCGCCACTACTTCCGGCATCGCGGCGATCCGGCCGAGTAGTTGCGTGAAGTACGCCGTGCGGTCCTCCCAACTGACGTGAGAGTTCTGATGTACCGGAATCCCGACGGACATTGTGTTGTGCGGGTCATAGCCTAGATCTGTGTGAATCAGACGCACGAATCCGTTCATCGCGGCCCCCGCTGAAGTCAGCAACAGAAGCGTCAGTGCAATCTGGCCCGCGACGAGAATACTGTGCGTGCGCTTCCCGAGGCTACTTCCGGTAGTCCGCCGGGAACTGGCTTGCATCAATTGCGCCACCTGCGGCCGCGAGAATTGGAACGCCGGAGCAAGTCCAAATAGAACGCCCGTGAGAACGGCGATTGCCACAGTGAATCCCAGAACCGGGAGGTTGACACGAATGACGACTTCATGCGGGAAAGAAAATTCCGGCAGCCAGCGAACCAATACAGGGAGCAAACGATATGCGAGCAGAATGCCGCCGATCGCGCCGGCGAGCGATAACGCCAGGGCCTCCGTCAGAAGCTGGCGCTGAATCCGCCAGCGGCTGGCCCCGATGGCGCTGCGGATGGCGAGTTCCTGCTGCCGCGCCGTCCCGCGCGCCATGAGGAGGATCGATACATTGGCGCACCCGATCAGCAACAGGAGCGCGACGGCTCCGAACAAAAGGAACAGAGAGCGCCCCAGATGCTCGACATAACGATCGCTGATTCCGCGAACGTGAACGCGAAATTTCTTGGGAAAACGGTTGGGGGACTCCTTGGCGAATTGTTCAAGCAGCGGTTGTAACTCGGCATTGGCTGCGTCTCGGGTGACGCCCGGTTTCAAGCGGACTCGCGGAGTCAGGTAGACGTTGGAATCGTTCGTCAGTTTGAGCGGCAGATACACATCCGCATCCCCAATGGTGAAGCGCGATGGAAGCACGCCGACAATCGTGTAGTTCTTGTGAACCAGTTGCAGATTGCGTCCAATCACGGCTGGATCGGCATTGAAATGCCGCTGCCAGAAAAGATAACTGAGGACGACCACCGGCTGCGGGTCCTGCCCGTCCGGAGCATCCGACGGGATGATGGTGCGGCCCAGAAGCGCGGGGACACCGAAGTGAACGCCGGCATTCCCCGATAGTTGAACGGACGGGACGTCCTGGGGTAGATCCTCATCCGTGGTGGTCAGGTTCCAGGTTCCCCAACTCGCCGCGATGCTTTCGATACAGTTGGTCTGACGCAGAGCCTTGAGTTGGGGGCCAGTGATTCCCAGCCACCAGTTGTCTCCTTTTTCATTCAGGACATTGAGTTCGATCATCCGATCAGCGCCGAGGTATGGAAACGGGTTGACCAGCAGCCCGTAGATGACACTGAAAACGGCGGTGGTCGCGCCGATGCCAAGAGTCAGCGAAAGGACCGCCGTTAGCGCAAGGCCGGGCCGTTTTCGCAGCTCACGCGAAGAGAACAACAGATCCTGTAGCACGTCGCATCTCCATACCAGTTCGGCACGAGCCAGTTACACAGACTTGGGAAACTCCGAAAATTATGGACGCCGAGCAATCGTTCTCGTTCCCTAACCTACTCAAGATAATGTATTTATATTAAGACTATAGACACTATAAACAACATAGAATATGTCCCCGGTAACGCTCATCCATAGATCGTTTGTTGATAGTTGCGGCTTGCCAGTACGCGCTCCCGGATAGAGAACGTGTAAACTAACCTAAACGTCTTATGCGACCTCAGACTCTGCTGCTGATCTTCTCCTTTGCCATCCTGTCCCAGGCTCAACAACCCGACCCAAATGAGCCGGTGAACGTCCAGCCCGATCCTATCGCCACGCTGGTGGGCCGCCTCGATCTCGATCGTTATAAGGCGACGATCAAGGGGTTGACCGCGTTCGGCGACCGCCGGCAGGGAACGGACCGGAACCGGGCTGCCATCGACTGGATTGAGACGCAGCTCAAGAGCTATGGCTGCACCAACACGGAGCGCATTCATTACAACTACCAGCCGCCGGCGAATCCACCGAAACGTCCGCCGCAATCCACGATCACCGGTCCAGGCGGCGCTCGACGGCGCGGGGTTCAGATGCCGGAAGGCGTGAATAACGACCCGTTGAAACAGCCCAACGTGAAGCTCCGCGAACTGAATTCACAACCGTCCACTCCAGGACCGCGCGAAGAAGTTTTCTGCACCAAGATCGGTGCTACGCATCCGCAGGAGATGTACATCGTCGCGGCGCACATGGACGGAATCGGCTGGGGCGAAGCCGCAAACGACGACGGGTCAGGAACTGCGCTGGTGATGGAGCTCGCTCGTGTGTTCAGCAGCCCCGATGTTCAGACGGATCGTTCCATCCGATTCGCTCTTTGGAATAACGAGGAGACCGGCCTGAACGGAGCGCGGGCGTATGTCGAGCAGCGCAAGAACCTTCAAGGTAAGGAATCTCCCGCCGGTTCCGGCAAATATCCCGAACCCAAGTGGCTGGGGATGATCCAGCACGACATGATGATGTTCGACCACGGCATGCCGCACAAAGACGGCACGATGAGCAAAGAGCAGCGCCCTGAGGCCGACGTCAATATTGAATATCAGATGACTGCGAGAATGGCGGATGCGGCCATGCAGTTGGCGCACAAATTCCAACTGGCGAATGAAAAGTACGCGACCGAGTATCCCGCCAGCATAGGCCCGCATATGACCAATACCGACTCAACGCCGTTTCAGGATCTGACACCTTCGTTGAGCCTCCGGGAATTGGAGCGCGGCTCGCAAATCGGAAACGGATGGGATCCGCATCATCATCAGCCGACGGACGTCTTCGCAACGTTTGCGGATGACGATTTTCGGCTGGGCTTAAATGCGGCTCAAACAACACTTGGAGCGGTCGCCGGACTGGTGGGCGCGCGGCCCGAGCCTCTTACGTCCAGCAACCGTAACTAACTACAAAATTGTCCAGTGAGAGCGACGGAGCTTGGCCGGTATCCGCCGCTCTCAAACACGCCCATCTGCCCGCCCGGCGAAAGATTTCCTCCGTAGCGATTCCGGGCACCGGTAGCGTGAACCCGGCGTCCAGAACCGCAATCCCTCACCGGCTCTTTTACTTACGGATCTCAGTCCGTTGCAATTCATCTCTTTGAAGAGCATAAACCGGTCGACCTCGAAGAAGCGTGAACGATCCGTGGAGTTTTCGTGGAGTTCTCGTGCCCCGTCGAAAGCTTTGTACAATCCGTATTGGGTTTGATGTCTCCGAAGCTATTTGCGACGTTCCGCCTGGACCCTGTTAACCAGTGCCTGTGGCGGGAGCATGACCGTATCTCGATGGCGCCGAAGGTTTTCGACGTCCTCCGGTACCTCGTCGACAATTGTGGACGGCTGGTGACACAGCAGGAACTGCTGGACGCCGTCTGGCCTGAGGCATTTGTCCAGCCCGAAATCCTGCGCAAATACATTCTCGAAATTCGCAAAGCGCTGGGCGATCCGCCCAACCAGCCGATTTTCATTGAGACTTTGCCTAAGCGAGGCTATCGCTTCATCGCCGCCGTTACGGAGGAGGCCGCGGCTCCCGCCAGGCCTGCCGTTCAAAAATCCTCGCCCCGATTTGTCGGCCGGGATGCTCCGCTCGCCGAACTGAATCAGCGCATGCAGGACGCCTTGGGCGGCCAGCGTCAGATCGTCTTTATAACCGGCGAAGGCGGTATCGGTAAGACTACGCTTTTAGATACTTTTGAACAGGAGTTCGTCCGGGCCTCCGGCATGCGCAGCATTCGGGGCCAGTGTGTGGAAGGATTCGGCGGCAAGGAGAGCTACTACCCGGTGCTGGAGGCCTTCGGTCCGCTGCTGGAAGGCGCGGGCAGTGAAGCCGTGATTCGCGTCCTGGCCCTCCACGCGCCGACTCTATTGGTCCAGTTCCCCTCCGCCATCCGCGTCGAACAACGCCAGTCGTTGCAGCAGGAAATCCTCGGCGCCACTCGCGAGCGCATGGTTCGCGAAATCTGCGAGGCTCTGGAGCGCCTGTCGGCGAATCAGCCTCTGGTCGTCCTTCTCGAAGACCTGCAATGGGTCGACGACTCGACGCTAGACCTGATTTCCGCCATTGCCCGCCGTCGAACGCCGGCGCGGATGATGCTGGTGGCGACTTATCGCCCGGTCGATGTGATTCTCTCCGCCGGCCCGCTGAAGCAGATGAAGCAGGATCTGCTGGTCCATCGCCTCTGTCACGAAATCAGCCTGGAGCCGCTGACGGAATCTCAAGTCGAGCGCTTTCTCGCCGCTGAATTTCCGGAAAGTGATCTGCCCCGCCAGATCGCCCCAGTGGTTCATCGCCGCTCCGACGGCAATCCGATGTTCATGGTCGCAATCGTCGACCAGATGCGCCGCAAGGGTTTGCTTGCGTCCGAAAACGGCCGCTGGGTTCTTACCGTGGCGCCCGAGCACCTTGATCCGGGCGTGCCGCAAACGCTTCAGCAGTTGCTTGAGATTCAATTGGACCGGCTGGCTCCGGACGACCGCAACCTTCTGGCTGCGGCCAGCGTCGCAGGCCGGCGTTTCTCGGTCTGGGCCGTCGGCGCCATGCTCGAACGAAACGGCGCCGACGTCGAGCACGATTGCGAACGGCTTTCGGCCCGCCACCAGTTTCTGGGACGCGCCGGGACCGCGGAGTTGGCTGATGGTTCGGAATCCTCGCAATACGAGTTCCAGCATGCGCTGTATCGCGAGATCCTTTATGCGCAGCTCTCCGCATCGCAGCGGCGGCGTTTCCATTCGCGGCTCGCCGAAAGCATGGAAGTTCTGTCCTCTTCCGCAGAGCAGGCTCTGGCTTCCGAGCTTGCCCTGCATTTTGAAGAAGCCCGCAGTTACACCCGCGCGGTCCGCTATCTGATCCTGAGCGCATCGAACGCACGGCGGCGTTACGCTCACGACGACTCCATCCGCCTGCTGCGCCACGCCCTGGATCTCCTCGCGCACGTCCCCGCCGAAACCGCCCACGACCTGAGAATCCAAATTCTTGAACGCATCAGCGACGCACTCTACGCGCAGGGCGAGATGATGCAATCCGCCGATATCGACCGCGCCGTGGTCGAACAAGCCGCGCAGTATGGATTCGTCGTCGCGCAGGTCAACTCGCTCACACGTCTGGCGCGCGCCCTTGCATTCGTGGACCCCGACCGCTGCATCGCCGTCTGCGAGCGCGCCGTGGAGCTGAGCCGTGCCCAGGCCGACCCGATACTTCAGGCCCGCGCGGAAATGCTCGCCGCCTGCTGGCGCATCATTACCTACGGATGGCGCAAGGAAGACGCGGAAATCTGCTCCACCGCACGCGAAACGATTCGCGCGAACAACGCCGTCCCCGCATATTACGAGATCCTGTACGCGCACGTTCAGTGCATCGCGGGCGATTACGAAGGCGCGTATCAAACTGCCAAGGCTGGAATTCCCAAATCGATCGAAAACGACAGCCTGGTCGTGTATCTTTCCGCCCACTCATCACTGGTCCAGGCCCTTCTGCCGCTGGGCCGCCTGGGTGAGTTGCTCGACGTTCTGAACACGGCTCTGGAAGTCTCGGAAAAGAACCATAACGCCCCCTGGCTTGGCATTTTTCAGGCGAATATGGCCTGGGTCCGGTTGCAATGCGGCGATCTGCAAGGCGCGGGCCGCATGGCCGGCGAACTGATCCACGAACACGTCGGCGAGCCCGCCGGCCAGATTCGCACCATGGCCGCGATCACGGAGGCGTATGTCGATCTGGAATCCGGGTCCCTCGATTCGGCGGTCGCCCGGTTCTCCGCTCTTACCAACGGAAAGAAGGGTTCGCATTTTTTCCTCGATTGGTACTGGCTGATGATGGCGCAGCTCGGGCTCACCCGCGCTTGCCTTGCTAAGGGCGATTCTGTGAGAGCCACGCAGGCCGCGGCGGCGTTTTTCGAATCCGCGAGATTGTCCGCCGATCCGGCGTTGAACGCCCTTGCCTGGAATCTAAAAGCGCAGGTGGCCCTTCATTTGGCCGAATACGGCCCGGCGCTCACCTGCGCGGAAAAAGCGCTCGCGGCGCTGGCATCCTACGATCTTCCGATGGTGGCCTGGCGAATCGAAGCAACTGCCTCGAGATGCTGCGATTCCGCCGGCGATGCAATACGCGCGGAGCAGCATCGCACGAGGTCCGCGGCGCTCGTCGACCGGTTGATCCATTCTTTTCCCAAAGACGAACCCCTGCGCGAGACCTTCACGTCATCTGTTCGCTCTCTTTAGAGTCTGTGTGAAAGGACGAATACCCGCTCCCTTATGGTCGCGGCTCGGTGCCGGCGCCCTACCCAGATCAATGAGACCAGGTCCCCGGCCTGCCGCGCCCGATGTAGAGTAAAACATGCCCAAAATCAACCGGCGACTCCTGCTCGCCAGCCTCGCTGCGACACCTATTCTCCGGGCTCAGGACGAATCCAAAGAGCGCGAATCCCTCTACATCCCCAAAGCGCACCTGGTTGAGGATCGCAAGCTGCTCCTGGACTTCATGGACGAGTTCTCGTTCGTCGAGCTGATCACCACCACGCCCGATCTTCGCATCACGCACATCCCCGTCATTCTCGATCGCAACGCCGGCAAGTACGGTACCATCTACGGGCATATCGCGCGCCACAATCCGCAGAGCAACACATTCGACGGCTGGCACTCCGCCGTGATCGTTTTCAAGGGCCCTCACGGCTATATCTCGCCGACCTGGTATGCCAAGACTGACGTGGTTCCCACCTGGAACTTCGCCGTGGTACACGCCTCCGGAAAACTCAAGCCGATCGCCGAACGCCCGGCGCTCCTCGACCTGCTGTCGAAGCTGATCAAGAAAAACGAAAGCTATGTAAAATCCGACTACGATTTCGCCAAGATCCCGGACGACTACAAATTCGGTTTGATAACCGGCATCATCGGCTTCGAGATGGAGATCGAGCTATTAGAAGGAAAGTTCAAGCTCGGCCAGGAACGCAGCGAGGGAGACCGCGCCGGCGTATTGAAAAACCTGCAATCGGCCGCGCGCAAGGAGCGCTCTCTGCACGACCTGACGGAGAGTTTTTATCAGCGTCCCAAGCCGGCCTAATCGTACCGTAGCGCGACCATCGGATCCACCAGCGTCGCGCGCCGCGCCGGAATATAACCCGCGATCCCCGTGACCAAGATCAGCCCCACCGTTGCCATCACGATACTCAGCGGATCCTGCGGCGTCAGCCCGTAAAGAAGACTCTGGACCAATCTGGTCAGCCCAAATGCAGCCGGCAGCCCGATCAGCGAGCCGATCCCGATCATCCAGGCTGTATCGCGCAGCACCAGCCACAGAACCCTCTTTCGTTGCGCCCCCAGCGCCATGCGAATCCCGATCTCGCGATACCGCTGCGTGACCGAATGCGCCATCACTCCATACAATCCGATCGCCGCCAGCAGCACCGCGAGCGCCCCAAAAAAGCTGGACAGAGAAGTGACCGTCCGTTCCTGCGAAATCGTGTTGTCGAACTGATCTTCCAGAGTCAGAGTCTGCAAAACCGGAATCGCCGGATCGATACTCGCGATTTCTCTCCGGATCGCGTTTCCCAGGCTCTCCGGCGGACCGTTTGTCCGCACACATAACGTCTTGTCGCTCGCGTTCAGCCGCCAGACCGGCAGATATATCATGCTTTCCACCGCTTCGCGCAGGTTGAAATAGTTCGCGTCCCTGACCACGCCGATAATTTCAAACGCGTTGGCAAGATCGAACTTTTCGCCGCGGCTGAAGCGTTTTCCAATCGGATTCTGATTCGGAAAATACTTGCGCGCCATCGCCTGGTTCACGATCGCGACCGGCTCCGGCGGAGGCAGCCTGTCGCCGTCGTGAGACTGGAAATCGGGCGCCGCGCTCACTGCCGGATTGTCTTCCGGGCGAAAGTCGCGGCCCTGAAGCATCTGGATTCCAAGCGTTTCAAAGTACCCTGGGCTCACCGCGTTGGAATCCACGAACGGCTTCTCGTCCGCCCGGCGCTGGTAACCCTCCACGCTAATTCCGTTGATCCAGCGAGCGTCTCCCAGAGGTGTAACGTCCGCCAGGCTCGCGCTCCGGACCTCCGGCAATGTCTGAACTCTGGCCAGAAGCCGCTCATAAAATTCGCGCGTCTGTTGGCCCTTATATCCAACCTGCTGCGGATGGACCATCGTCATCAGCACCCGTTCCCGGGCGAACCCAGGATCGATTGTCCGCAGATTCTGCAAGCTCCTCAAGAACAGTCCTGCTCCAATCAGCAACAGCAACGACGTTGCCACCTGCGCGATTACCAGCGCTCGACGCAAATCGAAACGAACGCGGCTGCCCGCGGCGGCTTCCGTCTTCAGCGCGGATGTCAGATTCGGGCGCGTCGCCTGAAGCGCCGGGATCAGGCCGCAGACAACGCCAACCGCCAAACAAACGCCAAACGAAAACACGAGCACCCGCCAATCCGGCGCCAGATCGAGTTGAATCGGATTGCCTCGCTTTGGCAGGAACGCCATCAGGACGCGGACACCCCACCACGCAAGTGCCGCTCCTGCCATACCGCCGGCGAGCGCAATGACGATAGATTCCAGAATCAACTGGCTTACCAGTCTCGCGCGGCCTGCGCCAATCGCGAGCCGGATCGCAATTTCCCTGCGTCTGGCCGCTGCTCTGGCAAGCAGCAAATTCGCAACATTGGCGCAAGCAATCAACAACACCAGCGCCACGACCACCATCAAGACCATCAGCGGCCGCTGAAATTGCCCGCGCAGATATGAATAGCCACCGCTCCCATCCAGCAGCGTCGCGCGATTCCTCTGCTCGTAATCCTTGTCATAGGCTGCTACAGGCCGCTGCTCCGGATCGCTCGCGAGATTCTGCTTCCACAGGACGTTCATCTCCGGAATTGCCGCATTCCTTGAAACACCGGGCTTCAGCCGGGCCTCGATCCGAAGCCAGGTAAAGTGCCGGCTGTTCCAAGTCGGCGGATCTCCACGCCGGATCTGTCGCAGCATCGTGATCGGCGCATAGAGATCAGGATGATTACCCAGAACGGTACCGGTAAATCCCGATCGCGCGACGCCGACTATCGTGAACGGCGATCCATTGACCGTGACCCGCATTCCCACTGCCCGCGGGTCGCCTCCAAAGCGCTGCCTCCAGAAACCGTAATCGAGCACCAGCCACGGATGCGCACCCTCCGTCTTATCGTCATCCGCGGTGAGCATCCTGCCGATGGCGGGCGTCACGCCCAAGACGTCGAAATAATTTCCGGAAACCTGCGTTACCGTTGCCATTTCGGGCGCCGCCAGGCCGCCTTCCGCGGGAATCGCCAGGGAAACCGGCAGGTTTCCACTGTGCGCGATCACGCCTGAAAACGATTGGTTGTGATCCCGGAGATATCGATAGTCGGGATAGCTGGTAAAGGGGCTTGGTTTTTCCGGATTCAGTGCAAACACGACGAGCTGTTCCGGATCGCGCACCGGCAGCGATCGCAGCAGGACGGTATCGATCAGCGTAAAAATCGCCGTATTCGCGCCGATACCGAGCGCCAGCGACAACACCGCGACCGATGAGAATCCCGGATTCTGCAGGAGCATCCGAAGCGCATATCGCGCATCCTGCCTTATGGCGTCGAAGATCCGCATGTGGCAATTATGACTCCGATCCCAGTAGGGCGGTCCCCGACCTGCCTTTCCGTAAGGAAGCTACGATGTGAAGATGTCCCGCCCGTCTCTCGCTCGCCTCACCCGAGTTTTCTTCGTCATCGGCAACACCACTTTCGGGGGCGGCAACCCGACGATGGCCGCCTTGCAGCGTGAACTGGTCGACCGTCGCGACTGGATCACTCAGGAAGACTATGCCATCGCGTACGCCCTCGCGCGCATCACGCCGGGAACGAACGTCCTCGCATTCTGCGCTGCCGTCGCCGCGAGAATCCTAGGCTTGCCCGGCGCAATCGCGGCCGTGCTCGCCGTCACTGTTCCGTCCGCAGTCCTCGCCGTCCTGATCACCCAAGGCTACGAATCCTGGCGAACGAATCCAACCGTAATGGCGGCGATCGGAGGCACCGTTGCGGCCGTGACGGGCATGATGTGGGCCAGCGTGTGGCTCCTGGTCGCGCCGAATGTTGGTGGCTCGTGGAAGGTCATCCGCGCCGTCATCTTCTTTGGCGGAGCCTTCATCGCCGCCTGGCGGTTCGGCATCACTCCCATTCCGGTCATCGCCGTCGCCGCCCTGGCCGGCCTCTTGTGGCCAGAATGAATCTAGTCCTGCTTTATCTTCTGTTACTCAAAGCGACCGTCACGTCATTTAGCGGACTTGCATCCCTGCCGATGGTCCGCGACGATTTCGTCGTCGAGCGCCATGTCCTGAGCGACCGCCAGTTGAATACCGCCGTCGTGGCCGGCCGCACCGGTCCCGGGCCGAATGGACTTTATCTGGTCAGCGTGGGTTATTTCGTCGACGGACTGCCCGGAGCCGCAGCGGGCCTGCTCGCCGTGATGACGCCCGCGTTCCTGATTCTGCCCCTGATGCACTGGATGCGCGCGCGAGCGGAGAATCCTCGAATTCGCAGCGCGATTCGAGCGGTCGTGCTGGCCAGCGCAGGCTTGTTGCTGTCGTCTTCTCTACCGCTGGCGCGCGATGCCATCACAGGCGGACTGTCGCTGACCATCGTGATGGTGACGTTCCTGGCGCTCAGCTTTACCAGCGTCGATTCGGCGTGGATGATGTTGGGAGCCGCGGCGATGGGGCTCGCCGCGAAGGTAATCAGAAACTAGCGGCCTTCGTCGTCGATGGCGATCTTTAAGGCGCGCAGAAACTTCTGGTCTTGCGACGTAAGTTTGATCTTGCCGACCTTGCGCCGTGGAGCCGGTTCCGGCGCCGGTGTGCCTAGCTCGATCGTCTCGCCTTCTTCCGCCTCGTCCGAATCCTCGCGCTTGTTGAAACCGATTGTAGCCTCAAGAACCAGGAACACATCGTAGCCCGCGCGTTTGATCTCGCCAATCGCGGCCGCGATACGATCGGAATCCGAAAGAGATTCATTGATCGCGTTCCCAAGCTCCTGCATAAGCTCTTTTAATCGATCTTCCAAGTGTTCCTCTTTTCTTGCCGCTTCAAGGCTGACTTCACCTCTCGACGCACCTGGTCAAACTGCCCCGCGCGAGCTGCACGAGACCACCTTCAGCATAACACCGGATGCCGTTAGTGGCTATTCCTCCAAATGTCCCGCCTCTGTCCTTTCTTATCGGCAGCGCTCTCCCAATTCTGTATCAAACCGCAGGGGTTCCCAAGCCCGCTCTGATACGATGATTATGAAGTCAAATGGGCATGATCCAACGTTTCCTGTCACATGTGATGCCCGGCGTGGTTCGCCCGCTCCGTGTCCTCTGGAACGAACTGATCGGATTCATTTTCCTGGTACTCGCGGCCGGCGCGGTGGTGGAGTCGGTCAAGTCTATCCGACAGTTTCAGGGGGATGCTGGAGGCGTCGTGCGCGTCGGCATGACGATCGTATTCTCCAGTGTGATGGTGTACTTCGCCGCAACCTCTTTCATGCGTGCCCGCAAGATCTCCCGGTCATCATGAACGATCTCCCCGGAGAGTTTCCGTTCACCCGCGGGATCTATCCGGACATGTACCGTGGCCGGCTCTGGACCATGCGCCAATACGCCGGGTTCGGAACCGCCGAGGAAAGCAATCGCCGCTATCGCTATCTTCTTTCCCAGGGCATAACCGGACTCTCCGTCGCCTTCGATCTCCCCACGCAGATGGGTATGGATTCCGACCATGTTCTGGCCGCCGGCGAGGTCGGGCGCGTAGGCGTGGCGATCTGCTCCCTGGCCGACATGGAGCGCCTGTTCGACGGCATTCGTCTCGACGAAATCACCACGTCGATGACCATCAATTCCACAGCGTCGATTCTGCTCGCCTTGTACGTCCTGGTCGCCCAACGCCAGGGAGCGAATCTCGCGAAGCTCTCTGGAACCATTCAGAACGACATCCTGAAGGAATACATCGCGCGCGGAACGTACATTTACCCTCCTCGCCCGGCGATGCGCATCATCACGGACCTGTTCGCCTGGGCGGGCCGGGAGCTGCCCGAATGGAACACCATTTCAATCAGCGGTTATCATATTCGTGAGGCCGGTTCCACGGCCACCCAGGAAGTTGCCTTCACCCTGGCGAACGCCATCGCTTATATCGACGCCGCCGTGAAGGCGGGTCTGAGCGTCGATTCGTTCGCCCCGCGGGTTTCGTTTTTCTTCAACGCGCACAACAATTTCCTGGAAGAAATAGCCA
>Ga0070731_10001016_pt1 | contig 31322 bp, 26 predicted proteins | sample Coa_R1_2_FD_66448 | JGI IMG/M metagenome (GOLD analysis project Ga0070731, IMG submission 66448) | Surface soil microbial communities from Centralia Pennsylvania, which are recovering from an underground coalmine fire - Coalmine... | ecosystem: Environmental > Terrestrial > Soil > Unclassified ... | reverse complement strand
CTGCGGCCGGGGCTTGAACGGGAAAAAGGACTCGATGCCGTCGTGCGTCGCGACGATGATTTCACCCGGCTCCACATCGCGCACGAGATCGGCGCCGATGATGTCGAGCGCGCAGGTCTCCGACGCGAGCACTGGAGCGCCATCGAGCTGTCCCAGGACCAGCGGCCGCACGCCAAACGGATCGCGCGCGCCGATCAGCTTGCGCGCGGTCAGCGCAACAAGCGAATAGGCGCCCGTGATCTGCTTCAGCGCATCCACCAGCCGGTCGACGACCGGATTGTACATGCTGCGCGCCATCAGATGGATGATGGTTTCCGTGTCCGAGGTGGACTGAAAGATCGCGCCTTCGCGTACCAGTTCCGCGCGAAGCGCACGCGCGTTCGTGAGGTTGCCGTTGTGGGCAATCGCTATGCCGCCGCCGGCAAGGTCGGCGAACATGGGCTGGATGTTGCGCGAGAGCGAACCGCCGGTCGTTGAATAGCGCGTGTGTCCGACCGCCTGCATGCCTTTCAGCTTCTGCGCATGCGCGCTGTTTTTCCCGAACACGTCGCCGACAAGACCAGGGTGCCGTTCGGCAATGAACTGTACCCCGTCAAAGGTGACGATGCCGGCCGCCTCCTGCCCGCGGTGCTGCAAGGCGTGCAGTCCGAGCACGGTCAGCGCGCCCGCATCGGTATGGCCGAATATGCCGAAAATGGCACATTCTTCGTGGAAGTGATCGTCGGCGAGACTCATTGCTTGCTGTTCCCCGACGACCGTGTGGTAGCGATGAGGTGATCGAGCGCGCGCCGGACGTCGGCCTGATAGGTCTTCCGCGCAGGCGGAGTGCCGGCGGCGCCCTGATGGCCGCCCGTATGCCCACCGATGGTCGCAAGCGAATTCGGGAGATGCGTGTGGGTCGGAATGAGCGAAAGGATCACGTCGCTCGAGCGCTGGATGACGGGCAGAAGCCGCGCCTGTGTCAGCCACACGGGCTGCACGCGCACCGGAATGACAAGCGAAACCGCGAGATAGGCAAGGCCGATCAGGGCAAGCCCCCGGACGAGACCAAACGGCACGCCGAGCGAGCGGTCGATTGTTCCGACGGGAGATTTTCGCACCCGTTCGGAAAGACGAAAACTCAGAAAGGAAAGAGGGATCAGGACGACAAGAAAGACGCCTGCAAAGGCCAACACCGGGCCGAGCAGCGGCGTCGAGATGCGCGCCGCCAGAAGTTTGGCAATCGGCGGGCCGAAGTAAAGCGTGGCCACTGCCGCCGCGGCCCAGGCCAGGATCGACAGCGTTTCGCGGACGAACCCACGCGCCACGGCCAGGATTGTCGACACAATAAGGACGACAACGACCGCGATATCGACCCAGGAAATGTTCAGTACGTGCATCGACTCGACTCTTACCACGCCGCGGTTTCGCGCGCCCGTTTTTCACCGACGCCGATCAACTTCGCCAACTCTGCGACATGCGCAACTTCCTTTAGGACCATGTCGCCCGGTCCAGCCTTGATGCCGGCGGGGACCAGGGCGGTTGAAAACCCGAGTTTCGCCGCCTCCTTCAACCGCAATTCCGGTTGCTGTGCCGGACGAATCTCGCCCGAGAGGCTGATTTCGCCGAAAAACACGGTTCCTCGCGGCAAAGCCCGATTGGCAAGGGAGGACACAAGCGCCGCCGCCGCCGCAAGATCCGCGGCCGGCTCCCGAATCTCGAGCCCGCCTGCCACGTTCAGATAAACATCGTTGCCGGCGGCACCAACCCCGGCCCGCGCGTCGAGCACCGCGAGAACCATGGCAAGTCGACTGCTGTCCCAGCCGACAACGGCACGGCGGGGCGTCCCGTAGCTCGCCGGCGCGAGCAAAGCCTGCATTTCAACAAGCAGGGGCCGCGTGCCCTCCAATCCGGCGAACACCGCGGCGCCGGGCGCCGCGCTGTTGCGGTCGCCAAGAAACAGCGCGGAAGGATTCGGCACCTCCTTCAGCCCCTCTCCCGTCATTTCAAAGACACCGATTTCGTCGGTGGCGCCGAAGCGGTTCTTGACCGCGCGTAGCACGCGGAACTGGTGCCCGCGCTCACCCTCGAAATAGAGAACGGCGTCGACAAGATGCTCGACCGCCTTGGGGCCGGCGATCTGTCCTTCCTTGGTCACGTGCCCGACCAGAAGGATCGCCGCGCCGCTCGCCTTGGCGTAGCGGACAAGATCGAGCGACGCGGTGCGTACCTGGGCAATGGTGCCGGGCGCCGCATCGAGCGCCGACGTCCAGATCGTCTGAATGGAATCGATGGCCACAAGACCCGGGACCGGTCCGGCATCGAGCGTGGCGAGAATGTCCTCGATGCAGGTCGCCGATGCGAGCGAGACGGGCGCATCAGCCAGGTCCATCCGCCGCGCCCGCAACCGGACCTGCGCCATCGCTTCTTCGCCGGAGATGTACACCACGCGACCGCCCGCCTTCGCGTGTGCCGCGAGCGCCTGGAGCACCAGCGTCGATTTGCCGACTCCCGGATCGCCGCCGACCAGCAGCGCCGAGCCCGGCACCAAACCGCCGCCGCAGACGCGATCGAATTCGGCAATTCCCGTCACCCGGCGCGGCGGCGGCTCTTCGCTTGTCGCCAGATCCTCGAGCACAACCGCCCGGCCGCGCGCCGGTTTCCGCGCTGCAGGGCCCGAAGGTGCGAAGGCTTTTTCTTCGACGATGCTGTTCCAGCTGCCGCATGCCTCGCATTTGCCGGACCATTTCGCGGCCGCGGCCCCGCAGGACTGGCAAACGAAGCTGGTTTGGGCGCGCGCCATCAGAGATACGAATTAGTCTTGTACACGAGAAACAATATAGCTCTTCGCGCCGAGCTTGTCGAAGGGTGAGGGCGGGGTCCTATTCGTTCGAAACGAACGTGGTTCACCTTCCAAAAGCTCAGCGCAGAGTACGCAGAGGATGCGCTGCGGGCGGGGGTAAGGCCTTGGCGCACACCAGCACTCGCCGTCCTCTGCGAAACCACAGCGTCTTCTGCGCCAAGCTTCTGGGCAGCGAGGCAAGCGCGGCTGCCGACGAAGCTGACAATGGGACTCAGCCGCGGACTTCCATCTTGATCGGGCCTTCGGCGCGGCCGTGTATGAACTGGTCGAGAAAGGGATTGCCGCTCCTGTCGATATCCGCGGTCGGCCCCTGCCAGATGATCTTTCCCTTGTACAGCATCGCGATGCGGCTCGAAATCTTTCGGGCACTCGCGATGTCATGGGTGATGGAAAGCGTGGTCACGCCCAAATCCTTCACCGTCGAGACGATCAGGTCGTTGATGACGTCGGCCATGATCGGGTCGAGGCCCGTGGTCGGCTCGTCGAAGAAGATGATCTCGGGCTCCGCCGCAATTGCGCGTGCAAGGCCTACCCGCTTCTGCATGCCGCCGGACAGTTCGGAGGGCCACAATTCTGCCACCTCCGGACCGAGGCCGACCTTCGCAAGCTTTTCGACGGCGATGTCCTTCGCCTTCGAACGCGGCATCCCGCGACCCTGAATCAGCCCGAACGCGACATTTTCCCAGACGGGAAGACTGTCGAAAAGGGCCGCCCCCTGAAACAGCATGCCGAACTTGCGGAGCACCGCATCGCGACGGCTTCCGGAAAGATGCGTCACTTCGTTGCCGTCGACGAAAATCTCGCCGGCTTCGGGCCTCAGAATTCCAAGGACGCATTTGATCATCACCGATTTGCCGGTGCCCGAGCCGCCGATAACCACCAGCGACTCGCCGCGCGGAATGGAAAGATCAAGCCCGTCGAGCACGATCTTCGAGCCGAAGCGTTTCTTCACGCCGCGCAACTCGACCTTGGGAATGTCGTCCATCGCTGCCGTCATCGCGAGAACAGGATCGAGGTGAGGAAATAGTTTGCCGCGAGAATTAGTATTGAAGACGTCACCACCGCGTTGGTCGTCGCCGCGCCCACCCCCTGCGCGCCGCCTTTCGAGTGGAATCCGTTGTAACAACCCATTAGCGCGATAATGAATCCGAATACCGCCACCTTGATGACGCCGCTCGTCACGTCGCCGCGGGTAACGAAATCGAGCGTATTCTTGATGTAGATCGCGCCGTTGAATCCCAGGCTCTCCGTCGCGACGACATAACCGCCGAACACACCGATCGCATCGGCGATGAGAACAAGCACCGGCATGGTTACGACGGCGGCAATAAGCCGGGGCACCACCAGGTACCGGATGGGATTTGTGGATAGAGTCGTCAATGCATCGATCTGTTCGGTGACGCGCATCGTGCCGATTTCGGCAGCGATCGCAGCCGCGACGCGCCCGGCCACCATCAGACCCGCGATCACCGGACCGAGTTCGCGTGTGATGCCAAGGACTACGATATTGGGCACGACGGCTTCGGCTCCAAACCGGTTCCCGCCGACATAGATCTGAAGCGCGAGCGCGCCGCCAGTGAAGAACGCCGTCAGCCCGACCACGGGAAGCGAGAAATACCCGATGCGCAGCATCTGCTGGCCGATGAGGTACCAGTAGATCGGTGGGCGTACGCAATTGACGAGCGCCGAAAACGTGAAGACCGTCAGCCGGCCGGTCTGCGCGAGAAAGGAAAGAAACGTGCGCCCGATGGCGGCCAAAAAGTTCATGCCGCTCTCACATAAGTGCGCGGAAGGCGCCTGCCGAGATTGGTGAGGATTTCGTACGTGGCCGTGCCCGCCGCGCCGGCGATTTCATCGACGAGAATCGTGTCGCCGATGAACTCCACCTCGTGGCCCACGGCGGGGGCAGGAATTCCGGTGACATTGAGGGTAATCAGATCCATGGAGACGCGCCCGGCAACCGGGACACGCGTGCCGTCGATCGCTCCGGCCCCCCTGTTTCCAATTGCGCGCATGAGACCGTCAGCGTAGCCGAGTCCGACGGTTGCGAGAGTCGCCGGACCTTGTGTGCGGAAGGTGGCTCCGTATCCAACGCTCTCCCCCTTGTCAACGCGCCGGGTCTGTAGGACGCGGCCGGTCAACCGAACCACCGGTTTGAATGCATTCGGCCGTCCCGGCTGCGGATTTCCGCCGTACAGTGCAATTCCGGGCCGTACCATGTCGAACGCATATTCGGGACCAAGACAGATCCCGCCCGAGGGGGAAAGGCTTGCCGGCGCCGGCGGGAAGCTTCCGAGCGCCGCGCGAAAGCGTGTGAGTTGCTCGCAATTCATCGTTGCAGACGGATCTTCCGAGCATGCGAGGTGACTCATGATGAGAACAACGTTGATGTCTTTCAGCCGCTCGCGGGCTTCGCCGGAAAGCGTTGAAAGTTCATCGGCAGGAAGTCCCAGCCGGTTCATGCCGGTGTCGATGTGAATGACGGCGTCAAGTGTGCGTCCGTGCGTGTGCGCTGCTCGAGCCCAGGTTTCGATCTGTGCAAGGGAATTCAGAATCGGCGTCAGATGGTGCGCAATCAACGCTGCCGCCGTTTCACAGGGACAGCCATCCAGCACGAAAATCCGTACGTTCGGCAACGAGCACCGAAGTGCGATCCCTTCCTCCAGTCGTGCCACAAAAAAGGTATCGCATCCCGCTTCGTACAGCGTCTTCGCGATGGGAATGGCACCCAGCCCATAGGCGTCCGCCTTCACGACCGACCCGACCTTTGTACCGGAGAGTCGCTGGCATATGCGATAGTTCTCGACCACGGCGTCCAGCCGCACAACGAGGGAGCCATCCGGATTGGTGGTGTTGGTCACAATGATCCAGCCAGACACTTTCAGGCAGGGTTACATGTTCTCTATGGAGGCCCGCATCTCGTGTAACGCGTAACGCGCGCAAATGGTCGGCTTCACCACCTTAACCTTTCCATGTCGATTTCAGCGGCGTTAAACCACACGCTCCGCGAGATCCTTGAAGCGCGTAAAGCGATCATCGAAGAAGAGTTCGATCTTCGTTGTCGGACCATGGCGGTGCTTCTCGACGAGCACGTCCGCCAGATGCTCCACCCGCTCCATCTTCTCGCTCCACTTGACGAATTCGGGGTCATCCTCCTCCGGCTTGCGCGACTTCAGATAATAGGCCTCGCGGAAAATGAACATCACCACGTCGGCGTCCTGTTCGATCGAGCCCGATTCGCGCAGATCCGACAGCACCGGGCGCTTGTCATCGCGGCTGTCGACGCCGCGCGACAGCTGGGAGAGCGCCAGCACCGGCACGTTCAGTTCCTTGGCAAGAGTCTTGAGGCCTTTGGTGATTTCGGTGACTTCCTGCACGCGGCTGTCGGAACGGCGTGTCGGCTCGATGAGCTGCAGATAATCGATGACGATCAAACCGATCTGCTTCTCGCGCTTCATTCTTCGCGCACGCGCCGCGACCTGTGCGATCGAGATGCCGCCCGAGTCGTCGATGTAAAGCGGCAGCGTGCTCAAATCCTGCATCTTCAGCACGAAGCGCTCCCATTCGGAGTCAGAGAATCGTCCCGAGCGAATCTTCGACATTTCGATTTCGGTCTGCTCGGAAAGGATACGGGCGGAGAGTTGCTGCGCCGCCATTTCCAGCGAAAAGAACAGCACAGGTGCTCCGCGCGAAATCTCCACGCCGTCGGCCATGTCCTGCGCGTGAAACCGTGCGGCGTTGAACGCCATGTTGGTCGCGAGCGCTGTCTTGCCCGAACCGGGGCGGCCGGCGAGAATGAGAAGATCGGAATGCTGGAGACCGCCAAGCAGGGAGTCGATGTCCGAAAAACCGCTGGACACACCGGAAATTCGCCCGCCCCGCCGTTGCGCGCGCTCGGCCAGTTCCACCGCCCGCTTGAGCGCTTCGGCGAAATCGAGCGGACCGTCGCCGTATCGCGACGTTTCTGCTACGTTGTAGAGTGACTTTTCCGCCTCCGCGATCTGCTCCCTGGGCGGCTTATCGAACGGCGCCTCATAGGCCGTGTTGACGATGGTTTCGCCAATCCCGATGAGCGCCCTGCGCACCCACAGATCATGCAGGATGCCCGCGTAATCGCGCACATTCGGAAGCGCCGGCGCTGCAGCCGCGAGATTGGCAAGATAGGAAATGCCGCCGACTTCGATCAGCCCGGGATCTGCTTTCAGCTGCGCATGAAGCGTAAGCGGCGAAATGACCATCCCGCGGTGCTCGAAACCCGTGATCATGGCTTCGAACAGCCGCTGGTGCAGCGGATCGTAGAAATGCTCGGCCCTGAGCAGCGCCGAAACTTTTTCGACCGCGCGGTTGTCGACGATGATCGCGCCGAGCAGAGCCTGCTCGATCTCGATATCGTAAGGGACGTGGCGATAGACTTTCTGTTCCATGCCTCGCGCGCCGAAAGCTGATGGGAAAAACGAATCAAAACGGCGACGTGCGTAGAGTGCAAGCTCTGTTTACAGTTGCCCACAAGTTCGTTTGGGAAGTGTCGCCATCCTCCGACGAGACCAGGATGGGCGCCAAAAAAGCCTCACTCCGAGCCTCTCGAAGGTGAGGCTGCAGCGTGGAGATACTCTTATGCAGCGCGCACCGTGCGTGGCATCGTTTGCGTGCCCGCAAACCGCATCGTGCGCTCCATCTCGAACATGTAGTCGCGTGTGAGCGGCAGGGTGTCGATCTTCTTCGTCATTTGTATCTGATAGACGGCAAGGAGATCGCGGCGGAATCCCGTCTCGGCGCCGGCGAGATAGAATTCCCACATGCGGCAGAAACGCTCGTCGTATAGTTCGGAGACCGCGTTCCATTGTGCCTTGAAGCGCCGGCGCCACTCTTTGAGCGTTTCCGCATAATGCAGGCGCAGAACCTCGATGTCGGTCACGATCAGGCCGGATCCTTCGATGACGGGAAGCACCTCGCTCAGTGCCGGTGTGTAGCCTCCCGGGAAGATGTATTTCGCGATCCAGGAATTCGTCACGCCGGGTCCGTCCGTGCGTCCGATTGTGTGCAGTAAGGCGACGCCATCATCGTCGAGGAGCGCGTGCAGCTTGTCGAAAAACGCCGGATAGTAAGGCACGCCGACGTGCTCGAACATGCCGACCGAAACGATGCGGTCAAAGGTGCCGTTCAGCGCCCGGTAATCGACCAGTTCGAAACGGCAGCGATCGGCGAGGCCTGACTCCTGGGCTCGCGTGCGCGAAAGCGCGATCTGCTCCCCCGAGAGGGTCACACCAAGGACTTTTGCGCTGCAATCGCGCGCGAGGTCGAGCGCAAGCCCGCCCCAACCCGAACCAATATCCAGGACGCTAAGGTTCGCCCGGTCGAGAAACAGTTTCGCGGCGATGTGCCGCTTCTTCCCGATCTGCGCTTCTTCCAGCGTTTCGCCAGGCGCCGAAAAATACGCGCACGAATATTGGCGGTCGCGGTCGAGAAAAACGTCGTACAGCCCTGCGGACAGATCGTAATGGTGGGCGACATTTTTGCGGGCGCGCGACAGGTAATTGCGTTGCGCCAGCGGCCGCGTAATCCGCCGCCAAGCCTGAGCCATGCGTATCACACCCGGCGGGCGGGCCAGCGAAAGGTTGTGCATCAGGAAATCGAGCAGGTCGGCGATGTCGCCGCCCTCCACCGTGATCCTTCCGTCCATGTAAAGCTCGCCAAGCTTCAGCTCGGGATTGGAAGCAAGTTCCAGGGGCGCGCGGCGGTCTCGGAAACGGATTGCGATCTCTGGCTTGCCTTCGCCAAAGCACAAGCATCGACCATCCGGGAGCATCAGCGCCAGCGTACCGGCCTTGATGATTGATCCGAAAAGCCGTTTCAGCATGAATGATCCGAGATGCCGTCTCAGCATGCGCGCTCACCTGCCCTACGCCTTCGCGCAGCCTATCTAAGGAAAGCCGGGAAACAAAAGGCGGTTCCTGGGCCGAATCGCCTCATGTGAGGCTTCCATTAAGGATTTTTGGCTGGCCATTCCCGCCCTGATCGCCTAGGAGGACGCCCGTCGAAGGCAGCCCATGATTCCGGAACACGCTAGCTGGACAGCCGAATTTGTTCGGCTGGTCCTTGGACCGCTCTTGCGGGGAGGCTCGCCTGCCTCAACGCCGGGCATTGGCGCCGCGGCACGAAAGCAGGCGAGCGGGTTCGAGCGCTGGGTGCTTCCGCCTCCGCGCCGAATGCAGACCACGGAATCGGTATGGGCTGGGGTTCCGGTCTCTGTCGTCAGGGAAACCGGAACGAAGAACGAGCGGCAGATCCTGTTCCTCCATGGCGGCGGTTATGCCGTGGGGTCGCCCGCGCTTTACCGTCATATCACTTGGCGCTTTGCCGAAGCAGCAGGAGCGTGCGTGGTAACGCCCGACTATCGGCTGGCGCCGGAGCACCCCTTCCCAGCCGCGCTGGATGATGCCCATGCGGCGTGGATCGCATGCCTTGCGGCAGGCGCCGATCCCCCTCGCTCGGCGTTCGTCGGTGATTCCGCCGGTGGCGGACTTGCGCTGGCGCTTGCGCTGAAGCTGCGGGACGAAGGCGGGGCTCTGCCCGGCGCTATCGCGGCCATTTCCCCGTGGACGGACCTCGCTGTTACCGGCGCGAGCGCTCGGCCCGGCTCGTCCGACCCGATGCTGAACGCCAATGACCTCGCCGCGATTGCAGCGCAATATCTCGCGGGTGCCGATCCGCGTGCTCCGTATGTGTCCCCGCTGTATGGTGATTCGAAAGGTCTGCCGGCAACGCTCATTCAGGTCGGCAGTGACGAAATCCTGGTCGATGATTCCGTGCGGATGGCGAACCGGATGCGCGAAGCCGGTTGCGACGTGACGCTCGAACTCTGGCCGCGCATGCCGCACGTCTGGCACGCGTTTGCGCCGTTGTTGCCAGAATCCGGTCGGGCCATCGCCCGCGTCGGCGCCTTCATCCGCGAAAAGGCGGCCGGAGCTGCGACCTATATCAACTGATAACGGATCGTCGAACCGTCGCTGCCCTTCAATTCGACCTGCACAAGCTGGTTGTTGTCGTCGTACCAGACATCCTGGGGAAACCCCGTTACGATCTGGTAGTGGTGGGCCGGACGCTCCTTGCCCTGGACCAGAAGCCTTTCCTCGCCGCGATCAAGCACTTTGATCGGCTGCACCGTCCCATCTTCGGGATCGAGTGCAACACCCGAAGCAACGAGGGCCGGATTCCACAACGAGAGCGGGACAGCTGTTGGCGGCGCTTCGGTCATCTTGTCGTCGGTACGGATCACGAGCTTTCCGTCCTTCGCGTTGGCGGTGATGTGGTGCTCTTTCCCGTTGTCATTGGTCTTCGCGTTCAGGGCGACAAGCCGGCCGTCTGCCCAGCGTTCGTTTTCGCTTTGATCGTAACGATAGAGAATCAGCATCGCCAGACCCACAGCGACATGTGTATCGTTCTCGACCGTTGTCTCGGCTCCATCATGGCCGAAACGAATCTTATCCGTTCCGATTTGTGCTCCGTTGCGCATGATGGCGAAGTCGATTGGGGCGCCGTCCGGGTCGGCCTGCGCCGAGGCGGCCACCCCTGCGGCAAGGACTGCCGTGCCAATCCACGCAGACCAATGTTTCATCATCAGCCCTCCTGACGGGAAAACGCCTAAGTCATTCCAGCGTCGCAGGCATTCACATTTCCTGCGCAGCCCCCGCGCCCCCAGTGAAATCGCCTTAACGCCCGCGCGTCATGCGGGCCAGTTCGGAACTTCACGGCTCCGCCATGGGTTGGGCCTAGGAACAAGGGCCATCCATGCTTCGAACTGTCATCATCCGCATCGTGGATTTTTCGACCCGCTTCGCGTGGGCCGTCATCACCGCGGCGGCAGTCCTGACCGCGTTGTGCCTCTTCTACGCCGCGCGGAACTTTTCGGTGGCAACGGACGTCCGGTCCCTGTTTCCCACCAATCTTGCCTGGGCGCAGCGGGCTACCCAGTTCACGAACACATTCCCGCAATACGACATGCTCGTTGTTGTGAGCGCACCGACGCCGGAACTGGCAGATGCCTCCGGTGCCAAGCTTGCTGCCGCGCTCAGCGCGGATCCTGCTCACATCCGTGCCGTCCGGTATCCGCAAGGCGACACGTTCCTTGCGCGCGAAGGCCTTCTGTTCCTGCCGCTGCCTCAGCTTGTGCAATCTACCGACAGCATGAAAAACGCGACGCCTCTTCTGGGCGCACTTGCGCACGACCCGAGCCTGCGCGGCATCTTCGACGCATTTTCCGCCGAGTTCGCCGGCAGCGTCAACATGCCCGGCGCCACTGCGTCGCTTGCCGCGCCGGTGAACGCACTCTCCGGCACTCTGACCGATGTACTCGCCGGACGGCCGGCACACTTTTCCTGGCGCAATCTGCTGAACGGGCAAAGCACGAACCCGGGCGATTTGCGGCGATTCATCGAAGTCGCTCCGGTACTCGATTTCAATGCTCTCCAGCCCGGCCGCGCCGCAACGGCAGCGGTCTACCAGGCCGCCAAAAAACTTGGTCTTTCCAGGAATGAACAGGCGCGCGTCCAAGTGACCGGCCTCGTGCCGATGAACGACGCGCAATTCGCCACGCTCAGGCAGAATGCGGCCCTTAATGCCATCGTTTCGATCGGTGCAGTGCTTCTCATCCTGTGGCTTGCACTACGTTCTGGAAAAATCATCGCGGCAGTCGCGATCAGCGTCGCGTGCGGGCTCAGCTGGTCAGCCGCGCTCGGGCTCTTGTTGGTAAAGTCGCTCAACCTCATCTCGATCGCCTTTTTTGTGCTGTTCGTAGGACTCGCCGTCGATTTTGGCATCCAGTTCAGCGTGCGTTATCGCGCGGAACGTCACGAGATCGGGGATTTGCGTCGGGCGCTGTTGAGCGCCGCGCAAAAAGCCGGGTGGCCACTCGCGCTCGCCGCGGCTGCGACCGCACTTGGTTTTTCCGCCTTTCTTCCGACCGATTATCGCGGGTTGTCGGAATTGGGACGCATCGCCGGTCCGGGGATGATCATCGCGTTCCTCGCCAGTATTACGCTTCTTCCCGCGCTCCTGCGCGTCTTCGATCCCCCGGGCGAGCCGAACCCGATGGGTTTCGCCTCGCTGGCACCAGTCGACGAATTCATGAGGCGGCGCCGTTTCGCCGTCCTCTTCGCCACGCTTGGCGTGGTGCTGCTTGCCTCGCCGCTGCTGCTATTCCTGCGATTCGACTTCAACACGTTGCACCTGATGGATCCGAAGTCGCCGCCGGTCGCCGCTTTTCTCGAATTGCGACGCGACCCCGCCGCGGCCGCCAACGCAGTCGACGTGGTGGCCCCGAATACACAAGCCGCCTATGCGATCGCGGGCCGGCTCGCTTCCCTTCCGGAAGTTTCGCGGGCGCAAACGATCGCGAGTCTCATCCCGACCGACCAGCAGACGAAGCTTCGGCTGATCCACGAACTTGCCGCGAAACTACGCCCGGCGCTGGACAAAAGGCCGCGACCGACGCCGACGGACGCCGAGAATGTCGCGGCTTTGCGCTCTGCCGGGCAGCTCTTTGTCGGCGCATCTGCACAGGCCGGCGCCGCAGGATCGGCAGCGAAGCGCCTGTCGGCCCTGTTGACGAGACTCGCTGCGGCGCGCCCCGAAATTCGCGAACGCGCCTCACAGGCTCTGGTCATGCCGCTGGACATTTCGCTTGCCGGACTGAGACAGGCCTTGAGAGCGCGGACAGTGACAATTGCGCGCATTCCACCGGATCTGAAGCGCAACTGGCTCGCGCCGGATGGACACGCGCGTGTGCAGATTCTTCCCAAGGGCGATCCCGAAGATACTGCGTCGCTGCGCAAATTCGTGGGCGCCGTCCTTGCGCATGAGCCGGGGGCAACCGGTCCGGCCGTAGTCCTCTACGAGGCAGGCAATACCATTGTACGTTCGTTCAGGATCGCAGGCCTCTTCGCTGTCTGCGCCATTGCGCTGCTCCTTCTGGTTTCGCTGCGCAACATTCGCGATGTGCTCGTCACGCTTATCCCGCTCATGCTGGCCGCCGTTCTCACCATGGAGTTGTGCGTGGTGTTCGACATCCCACTGAACTTCACCAACATTATCGCCTTCCCACTCCTCTTGGGAGTCGGCGTTGCATTCAAGATCTATTACATCATGGCCTGGCGAAGAGGCCGCACGGCCCTCGTACAATCGACGCTGACGCGCGCCGTGATTTTCAGCGCCATGACGACGGCAACCGCCTTTGGAACCCTGTGGCTCTCCCGCCATCCGGGCACATCGAGCATGGGCCAGCTGATGTCGCTCGCACTCGTCTGTACCATGCTCGCGGCTGTGCTTTTCCAGCCGGCGCTGATGGGTCCGCCCCGCCAGGCGACCAGGCCCAAACCGTTGCCGAAAACCGCGGCGACGCGAGAACCCGAACTCGTCGCGATGCGGAGCGCATCGTGAACGCCGAGCCGCAATGGATTTCGCAGGAACCGCGCGCTGTTCCGTCGATCGACAATCTGCGCTCGGCCGTGATCCTCCTCGTTGTGGCCATTCATTCATTCCTGCCGTACTTCAGCTTTCTTCCCGCCAGGCCTTACGCCTTCGACACAGCACCATGGCTATGGCGCAGTTTCCCGTTGGTTGACGCGCACCGTGTGCCCCTTGGCTTCGATATCTTCAGCGCCTGGGTGGACGTATTCGTCATGGCGACTTTCTTTCTGATCTCGGGTCTGTTCGTGTGGCCATGTCTTGTACTCAAGGGACCGGCGCGGTTCCTGGGTGAGCGCGTGCTGAGGCTGGGCTTGCCGTTCGCCATTGCCGTGTTCGTGCTGATGCCGCTCGCAACCGCACCAACCTATCTCCAGACTGCCGCGCATCCCTCGGTCGTCGATTTCGTCCGCCGTTTTCTGGCCCTGCCGTTCTGGCCCGCGGGACCCATGTGGTTTCTGTGGGTGCTGCTCGCATTCGATGCCGCCGTGACCGGCGCGTTCGCTCTCTTTCCACGCGTGAGGGACGCCGTGATGCGTCTTTCACTGTACAGACGCGCGAGACCGGTGAAATTCGCCGCGTGCGTCCTTGCCGCCTCCGCAGCCGGATACATTCCGCTCGCGTTGCTGTTCGGTCCGCTGCAATGGGAGCAATTCGGACCATTCTCCATTCAGCTTTGCCGTCCGGCGCAATATGCGGTCTATTTCCTCGCCGGGATCGTGATCGGCGCGTGCGGACTGGATCGCGAATTGATTGGCGCCAAGGGCCAATTGGCACGGCACTGGCGCGCCGCCGCCGCTGCTGCAGTGCTCTGTTTCGGCCTCTGGCTCCTCACATCTGCCGCAGCGATGACAAAGCCGTCGGTTCCCCTGGCGCTCAGCGCCATCGATGCTGCGGCCTATGTCCTCGCCTGCTTTGCCAGCTGCTGGGCGGCGCTTGCTTTGGTAACGCGTTTCGCCGCGTCACGCGGCCCCGTGCGGGACAGTCTGCGTGACAATACCTACGGCATTTATCTGTTGCACTGCGTCTTTGCTTTCTGGCTCCAGTTCGCGCTACTCGCTACGGATGTACCCGCCATCGCCAAAGCGGCCCTGGTCTTCGTCGCCACACTTGCGCTCAGCTTGGGCTCAGCCGAAGCGCTGCGCCGCCTGCCTGGATTTTCCCTGGTCCTTGGCAGTGGGACCCGCACAAAGCTTTCACTGCCGGCCTTTGTACGCCCGGTGACGCCGCTGACGGACTGAGCCGTTGGCGCGCGGTCGGCCGCCGCCGCCGGCGAATCAACCCAGAAGCGGGACAAAAGTTCTCCTTCGCGCAAATCGGAGGCGCAAATCGGCGACGTAGGCTGCGTGTTCGGACGCATTCTGCAGAGTGGAAAGCCGCTTCACGTACCCCGCCGCCTGCTTGTACGACGGATCACCGCCAGTCCTGGCAAGCACCTCCACACGCGCCTTATAGAAGGCGAGCGCTTCGTTTGTGTGTGTTTTCTCGGTCGCGCGGACCAATTTCTCCTTGGTCCCCGTCGAGCAACCATGCGCGTACACGGCTTTCCACGCCTCGTCCAGCATTTTTTCCTTCAGTAGGATTTCGATCAGCAGCTCGGTATCGTGCCAGGCGCGCCTCGGATCTTTCGCAGAAAGGTGTTGCTCGAGTATGCGGATAGCGTGCGCACAAACGTCCAGGCCTGCGAGCTTGCGCAAACGATCGTAGAGCGCACCATCCGGCGAGCGCTCGAACACCCGCCATAACTGTGCGACGGCATCGTCCTTGCGCTCCTTCTTACAGAGGAGTTCGGTTGCGAAGAATACGAGCCGATTGTCCGGCTCATCGTCTTCGAATATCCACAAGCCTTCTTCGGCCCATTTCAGTGCGTCGTCCTCCCTGTCGAGTTCGCGGCACAATTCCGCCAGTTGCAGATACGACCATGGCGACGCGAGGTCCTTCGTGCGGAGCGCGATCCGGGCGTCATTGTCCCCATCGCGTTGCGCGAAAAAATCGAGAATTCCCTTGAGCTGATCGTACTGGTACGAAACATCGGTTCGCGCCCTGCTTCCAACGGGCGGGAGTTTTTCCCACGCTTCAGTTGCCAGCCGACGATATTCGGCAAGACCCGTTTCGCCCAGGGCCTCCGAGTAATATTCGGCTGAGCCCGCGAAAAAGCCGAGATCATCCTCCATTTCGCGCTTATAGAGTTTGCGCGCAAGGGATACGGGTTCGGGGCGCGCGCTTATCGCGGCTTTGGCGTGAATATCGCGCGCGTACTCAACCAGAGCACCGCAATGACCATCGGAATCGTCTACACTCTCCTGCGCACGCCGGAGACTTTCGATGGCGCGCTCGGCAAGCTGCATGGCAAGTGCACCGTGTGAGCCGGATGCAAGCGGCTCGATGGTTTTGAGGACTGAGCGAATGCCGGCCGCCCATTCCCGCGCGTCGGCGTAGTCGACATGACCTCTGGTGCGGACAGCACTATCGAGTGCTTTTCGCAGTTGCTCCCCCAACTGGATCGCGTCGCCGAACTGCGCCGTTGCGGCAAGATCAAGCTTTCGAAACAGCTCCGCATCCTGTTCGGCGAGTTCGATAACCAGTTCTACGAGCCGTTCCACTCCTTTTTCTCGCAGATGCCGCTTGATCCGGTCGAGCGTCGCCGAGCCTTCCGCTTCCGCCTCGGGCGATGCAGAATTGGCGGTGAGCGCCGTTGCAACGAGGTGTTTGCAAAACCCGAAACCTTCGAAGGCCGGGCATGAACACGCGCCCTCAATGCGCTTGCCGCGGCCAGCAAGTTCGCAGCGGTAGTCCTCCGTTCCTGCAACCTGCGAAAGCACACGACTGTTATCAATCCTGATGATCGAGACGCTTCCGTCGCGGTAATAGGTCTCGCCGCGTGCGAACACCTTATCGCCCGCTAGTTCGCGCAGTTTGCCGACATCGAAACGGGCGGCCATTTGCAGCTGGGGGCGGAGCCTCGGGAGGTCACGTTATTTTTTCTGGCTGCGTTCCTCAAGATGCCGAATGGCGTTTCGCCATCGCCGCCGAAACTTCGCCGATCGATCGGCGCAAAACGGCAGGCCGAAGTACTTCCACCTCATCGCCCAGCCGCATGAATTCCCGCACGGCGTGGGAAACGGATTCGATCGGTAGCGTACAGCGGGTCCAGCCGCTCCGTTCGCGCCTCGCGGACTTCGCGGCTGCTTCGGCTACATACGGACCCAATAGCTCGATCATGGTCATGCCGCTTGCGGAGAGCCGCACGTCGGCGCGGGCGCGATAAACTTCATTTTCGTAGGATCGGGAAGACATCTGCCAATGCGCGGCAAGGTCGAAATTGGCCGGGCGCTCGAACGGTTCGTCCGCGATTTCCGCCTCGGCGATTTTTGCAACCCTATAGGTGCCTATGCCCTTGCTCGTTTGCGCGACGAGATACCAGACGCCGGCCTTGAGCACGAGACCGAGTGGGCCGAGCCTGCGGGCACGCCCATCGGGCCGCTCGACCATCGAATAGCGCACCCTGAGATAGCGCTCGCTCCACACTGCCTGCGCCACCGTCCGCAGGGACGGCAAAGGATCGCTCGCACGAAACCACGGAACGGTGTCCAGATGAAAGCGCGCGGCAATGCGTTCGGCATCGGGTTGTACGGCAGGCGGTAGCGCCGCCAGCAATTTCAGACGCGCCGCTGCAAGAATATCCGAAAGGCCCAACTGCGCGGCAGGTCCTGGAAGGCCCGCGAGAAACACAACCTCGGCTTCGGAGCGCGTAAGGCCTGTGAGCTTCGTGCGATAGCCGTCCATGAGCTGGAACCCGCCGGTTCTGCCGCGATCTGCATAAACAGGAATCCCCGCCGCGCTCAGCTGATCGATATCGCGGTGGATGGTGCGGACGGACACTTCAAACTCGCGCGCGAGTTCGGTCGCGCTCATCCGCCCGCGGGTCTGCAGCAGCATCAAGATCGACAGCAACCGGCTAGCCAACATTTTCTTGAACCCCGGCGAAAACATGACACGCGATGTCATGTTTAGCCCCGTAAGTTCCTCCGCGCAAATTCGAAAGGCACGACATCATGCGAATCATCATCCCGTTTTCGGCAGCGGCGTTCCTTTGCGCCACGGCAACTGCAGCTCCCCCGACGACTCTCACCAATGGAGCAAACATTGTGACGGACCATGCTCATGATTTCGATTTTCTGATCGGCAAATGGCGCGTACGTCACTGGCGCCTCAAGGATCGGCTGGCCGGCAGCCATGAATGGGTGCAATTCGAAGGCGAGTCACGCCTTTGGATGACCATGGACGGGCACGGCACCGTGGACGACAATGTCATCGGCCTGCCGGACGGCGCTTATGGCGCGGTCGGCATACGCGGCTACGATCCCAAGACGCAGACCTGGGCGATCTGGTGGCTGGACGGGCGCAATCCGCACACGATGGAGCCGCCCGTCATCGGAAATTTCCAGAACGGCGTCGGCACATTTGAGGGCGACGACATGTTCAGGGGGAAGCCGATCAAGGTCCGCTTCATCTGGTCGCGCATCACACCCAATTCGGCGCATTGGGAGCAGGCGTTCTCGCCCGACGGCGGCAAGACCTGGGAAACGAATTGGAAAATGGATTTCGCACGCGTCGAATAGGATTTCAGGAAAGGTCTTGGCGCGGAGGGCGCGGAGGATGCGCGGTGGCCGCAGGGGCGGAAAAAATGGCGCGAGAAACGCGCCAACGTTTCCTCTGCGGCCTCAGCGCCGCCTCTGCGGACGCGGCGCCGAGCCTTTTTGTTTAGGGGCTGTCGGGATGGTGCGTTCCACCACGTCCTTGGGGTATTGAAATCATTCACCCAAGCGGAGAACGTCCATGCGCCGGATCACGGTTTCGACATTCGTCAGCCTCGATGGCGTCATGCAGGCGCCGGGCGGCCCGGAGGAGGACCCTGTCGGCGGCTTTTCGTTCGGCGGATGGGTGTTCCCGCATTTCGATGCGGAATCCGGCAGCGTGATGGGGGAAATTTTCGGCCGGCCTTTCGACCTGCTGTTGGGCCGGAAGACCTACGACATCTTTGCCGCGCATTGGCCGAATATCACCGATCCGAATGACCCGATCGCGGGCCCTTTCAACCGCGCGACCAAATACGTGGCGTCGCATGCGCAGCCAAACCTCACCTGGCAGAACAGCGAATGGCTCGGCGGCGACACTGTCGCTGCGCTGAGGAATCTCAAGACCGGAGATGGCCCCGATCTCATCGTACAGGGTTCGAGTGTCCTGCTTCAGACGCTGTGGAAAAACGGCCTTGTCGACGAATTCACGGTCCTGACTTTCCCGGTGGTGCTGGGTCACGGCAAACGCCTGTTCGGCGACGGCGCGACACCGTCGGGTCTGAAGCTCGTCAAAGCGCGGTCCTTTCAGACGGGCGTGATTGTCGCGACGTACATACCCGACGGCCCGGTCAAGACCGGCAGCTTCCAGCCTGCCCAGCCGTCCGACGCCGAACGTGAGCGCCGCCGCACGCTATCATGATCGCGCCGGCCTTCGGCTCTTGGCCCGTGGTCGCCGCAATTCGAGGACGCTCAGTGTGGTCTCAAAGATCAGTTCGGGATCCGTCTCGGGATTGTGAACGAAGCCGACAGCTCTTCTCCCATTGAAGACGCCCTTCACAAGGCGGACACGGGTCCGATTTCCATTGATCGTCTCGTCGAGGTCAACACGCGCGCGCCGCCGCGCGAGAACGCCGCGCACATTCTCTACCAGCATTGCGGCCGTCTTCGACCCCATCCGGATCGGAGCGGTGATCGCAAAGAACAGTGTCCTGTCATCCGGCACGATGTCGTGCAGCGCCGATTGGACATCTTCGATAAAGCGGAGCGCTACCCTGTCGAAGCGCAGGCGTATCCCTGAATCTTTCTCCTCGAAGCGAGGTCCGATCGTGGCGATGTCGACCACAATTCCCTGCCGCCCGAGAGCGTCGATGATGGCCTGTCCCGGTTTTTTCATCGCCAGCACTTCGCGGACTTCTGTGTGGTTCGCGCTCCGCCGATTATACAGACGAGGCGAATCAGAAAGTGCAAAAAAACGGTCGCGGTGCAAAAGTCGAAATCCTTCCGCGCAGCTTCGCAGCGCTCGCGCACGGCCCTGCGATGGCTGAAACGGATCGCATTCGTGCTGTTCGTTCTCCTCGTACCCGTGCCCGCGCTGCTGATGCTGATGTTTCGCGCGGTCCCCGTGCCGGGAACGCCGCAGATGCTGGTGTCGTGGCTGCGAGGAGACGGCGCGCACTATCAGTGGGTGGATGGGAATCGCATCGCGCCTGCATTGGCTCATGCGGTGATTGCGTCGGAGGACCAGAAATTCTGCTCCCACCACGGGTTCGACTGGGGCTCGATCGACAGCGCGATGCGGACCTATGAAGACGGTGGGCGGTTGCGCGGGGCAAGCACGATCAGCCAACAGACGGCGCGCAGTCTGTTTCTTCTCCCCGTGCGCAGCTGGATTCGCAAAGGCGTCGAAGCCTGGCTGACGGTGCTCGCCGAAGCGCTCTGGCCCAAGCGGCGCATCCTCACGGTTTATTTGAACGTGGTGGATTGGGGGCACGGCAATTTCGGCGCCGAAGCGGCGTCGCGCGCCTATTTCCATCGCTCTGCGACGACGCTCTCGACACGGCAGGCTGCGCGGCTCGCGGCGATCCTGCCCGACCCGGACGAGTGGCGCGCCGCAAAGCCCGGCCCGTATGTTGCCCAGCGCGCGGCTTCTATTGTCCGGCGGATTGGCGAAGTGCGCCGCGACCATCTGGATTCCTGCATCCGCCCCTAGCGCCAAGGGCGGGAGAAGCTCCATGGTCCTCTAACAATGAGACAGTGAGCCAGTGAGATGGCTGTTCCGCTACACCGTCGTGCCCTTCAAGCACTGCAAGACAGCGCGCTACGCCAGCAATAAAATCCGTAGCGCACAGCGGCGCGAACGCAACGGCCATCTCACTCTCTCACCGGCTCGTTGTCAGGGCGCACCGGTGCGCCCCTGCTGGGGAATTCGTTTGTGGGGAATCTGACCCCTAGGAGTGCGGCGCAGCCTTCTCTACATTCGCAACGATGCGCCGCCTCGTTCAGCTCCTGCTCTCTCCGCCCTCGCGCTTCGTGCGCCTCCTGATCGCGGAGAAGCGTCTTGCCTGCGACTCCAGTGCGCCGGAAGACCTCGCTGAGCATTTGCCGGTTTTTATCGAGATGGACGGCAGCCGCTATCAGGGCCTGTGGGCGATCGTCGATCACCTGGAAGGCACCTACCCCGAGCACCCGCTTACGCCGGACGACGATATGGCGCGATCGGAATCGCTCCGTCTGCTCGACTGGTCGATGGGGCCGCTCCTGGAGAACGTCACCAAACGCATCGTCTATGAGCGCGCCTCGCAGCGCTACACCGGTGCAACCGCACAGCGCGCCCCCGATATGCAGATCGTGCGCGGCGGACGCGAAGCGCTGCGCACGGTCCTGACCGAACTAGGCGCGAGCGCCGAACGCAACGGTTGCCTCGCGTCGCGAGAGTGCTCGCTCGCCGATCTCGCTGTCGCGGCGCATCTCTCCGCGATCGACTATTTCGGCGAGGTTCCATGGAGCGAATTTCCCGCTGTGGCAGAGTGGTACATGCGCATCAAGTCGCGGCCGTCGTTCCGAACGCTGCTCGGCGATCGCATCCCGGGTCAACCGCCGGTCTCCCACTATGCAGACCTCGATGCCTGACGACGACGCGCGCGAACGCATTCGCGCACGCGGGCTGGGACTGGGTTTCGACGTGGTGCGCTTTGCAAAGACCGAATTGCCCGCAGCGGCGCGCGATGATTTGCGGCAGTTCATCGCCGAAGGGCGCCACGGAACAATGGACTGGCTCGCGACGAATGGCAAACGCCGCGAGAGCATCGACGCGCTCTGGCCTGAGGCACGCTCGGCCATCGTAGTCGGAATGAACTACGCGCCGTCTGCGGATCCATTGCAGACGATGGATGATGCGCGCGCCGGCGCGATCTCGGTCTACGCGCAAGGCGACGACTATCACGATGTGCTCAAGTGCCGGCTGAAGCAGCTCGCGCAATTCGTCGGTCATGCTTTCAAGGTGGATGTGAGAGTCTTCGTCGACACCGCCCCGGTGATGGAAAAGCCACTGGCGCAGGAGGCGGGCGTCGGCTGGCAGGGCAAGCACACCAATCTTGTGTCGCGCGATTTCGGCTCCTGGCTGTTTCTCGGTTCCGTTCTAACGACGCTCGAGATTCCTGCCGATGCGCACGAAGAGGATCACTGTGGCAGCTGCCGGCGCTGTCTCGATGCGTGCCCGACGAACGCCTTTACAGCGCCGTACCGGATCGACGCGCGGCGATGCATTTCCTATCTCACCATTGAGCACAAGGGACAGATCCCTCGCGAATTCCGCGAGCAGATGGGCAACCGCATCTATGGCTGCGACGATTGCCTCGCCGTCTGTCCATGGAACACCTTCGCCTCGGCGGCACGCGAGCAGCGGCTCCACGCGCGCGAAGAGCTTCGCTCGCCGCCGCTTGCGGACCTCGCGCGCCTCGACGACGGCGCGTTTCGCGCGCTCTTCCGCAAATCGCCCGTCAAGCGCATCGGCCGCGACCGCTTCGTGCGCAACGTACTGGTTGCGATGGGAAATTCCGGCGATCCCGAACTTGCACCGGAAGCCCTGCGCCTTCTGTCCGATCCCTCCCCCCTCGTCCGCGCCATGGCCGTCTGGGCCCTGTCGCGGTTGCTACCCGCAGACGAATTCGCACGTCTGGGCGAACATTGCGGCGAGCCCGATCCCGATGTCCTTTCAGAATGGGGACAGCCGTCAGCGCCCAAAGCTCAGCGCAGAGGCCGCTGAGGATTCGCGGATTACGCGGAGGAAGCTTGCGCGCGTTCCGCGCGCCGAAGGCGCGCAATCACTCCACTGCGTCCCCTGCGAGACCCCCGGGGTACTCCGCGCTGACGTTACTTCTTGTGACCCGCACCGAGTGCGTCGAGACGAGCCCGGGCGGTCTGCCCCGCATCGGAGTCCGGCGCTTCGCGTGCGGCCTGCTGCCAGTCGGTACGCGCGCCCGGCGTGTCCCCGGTCTCAAGACGCATGGCGCCGCGTTCGACGAGCGCCTCCGGATATCCGGGGTAGATCGCGAGCGCATGCGCAATGTCGGCGCGCGCTTCGGCTCTCTTGCCTTCGGCGTGAAGCGCGCTCGCACGCAGCACATAGACGTCGGCGCGGTCGGGATCGAGCGCGATCACCGCGGTCAGGTCGTCGAAGGCGCCGCTCCAGTTTTTCGCCGCCCCGCGTGTGCGGGCGCGATCAGCGAGAATGTCTTCATCTTTCGGCGCAAGCGCGAGGGCGTCGGTCAATGCGGCCTCGGCTTTCGCCGTGTCGCCGGCCAGCAACCAGGCGTTGCCTGCCTGGTCGAAAATTTCCGCCCTGGCGGCAACACCTGCGGTAATGCGCGCGGCATTTTCGAGCGCCTGCGCGGCCTCGGGATAGCGTTTGAGCTCCACGAGCGCGAGCGCCGCGCAGTGAAGAGACGCTGCACCGCCGCGCTCCGTCGACCATTGCTCCGCCTCGGTCAACGCGGCCGCGGGATCGCGCTTCACGGACGCAAGGCAATGCTCGTAAGCTGCATTCTGTTCGACAGCAGTTTCCGATGCCAGAAGGGCGGCGTTTGGCCATGCAGAAAAAAGGAGCGCGGCCGGAAGCGCCAGATCTCTCGCCATCGAATTCCAGGGCATGATCTACAATAGAACCGGACGAACTGGCGGGCCAGCGATCCTGCAGGTTGTGCCGCGGCTCGACACCGGCGGCGCCGAGCGCACGACCATCGATATCGCTGTGGCGCTCAAGCGCGAGGGCTTCATCGCATTGGTCGCCTCGGAGGGCGGCCGGATGGTAGGCGAGATAGAGGCCGTTGGCGGCGAATGGATATCGATGCCGCTCGATACGAAGTCGCCGTTTGCGCTCGCGGCGAACGCGCGGCGGCTCGAAACGCTGATCCGGGCGCGGGACGTGAGGCTCGTCCACGCGCGGTCGCGCGCGCCGGCATGGAGCGCGCTCCGGGCCGCGCACGTTGCGCGCGTTCCCTTCGTCACCACTTTTCACGGCGCCTATTCGGCGGGATCGGGCCTGAAGCGCCTGTACAATTCGGTGATGCTGCGCGGCGATGCGGTCATCGCCAATTCGCAATGGACGGCGGACCACATCCGCAGCACCTATTCGTTCCGGCCAAAACAACTGGTCGTGGTCCCGCGCGGCATCGATCTCGACCGTTTCGACCCCGCGCGCGTTTCGTCGGACCGGATCGACCGCCTGCGCAAGAGTTGGGGCGTTCTCGAATCCCACGTCGTCATTCTGCTCCCCGGCCGCATAACGCGGTGGAAAGGACAGCTCGTTCTCGTGCAAGCGCTGGCGAAGATGTTCCGGAACGGTGTCCGGTCGGTCCACGTCGTGCTCGCCGGAGACGCGCAGGGGCGCGATGCGTACGCGGCCGAACTGAGGCGCAACATCGAGGACAGCGGGTTGGGCGAGATTGTCACGATTGCCGGGCATGTCGAAGACATGGCGGCTGCGTATCGCTCGGCCGATATCGTTGTCTCCGCTTCGACGGATCCGGAGGCCTTCGGACGTGTTGCCGCAGAAGCGAGCGCCATGGAACGACCGGTCATTGCGACGGATCATGGCGGCGCGCGGGAAACGATTAGGCCGGGTGTGTCCGGCTTGCTCGTACCTCCGGGTGACGCGGTGGCGCTGGCCGCAGCGCTCGGCCAACTCCTGCACGCCGGAGCGGAGGTGCGTCTTGCCATGGGTCGGCGCGGCCGCGAGCACATCGTGAAGAACTACAGCCTCGCCCGCATGACCGCCGATACGCTCGCTTTGTACAGGCAATTGCTCGCGCACGGCGCTGCGTGACAAAAAGTTGGACGCGGCGGCGCGGAACAACGGCAACACAAAGTCATTCGGCGCGCCCTGGCGAAGCGCTGTCGCTTCGCTACTTGAGCGCATTTTGCGCGTTTCCTGGGTGGCCCGGACGCGGTTACGCCCGCGCCTGGCCGTGACAGGTCTGTTGTTTCCCCCGCGGCTCCGCGTGCCAACCTGTCGCTGGCACGCCATCCATTGCCCAGACAAAACGGCTGGCACGACGGCAATCGTCTGCTACCTTAAACCACACCAGGAGAACGGATCATGAGCTGGAGGCAGGTGGCGGCAACCGTCGCGATATTGTGCGGTGCGCTGTTCGTGACTGTCGGAACAGCCGCCGCGCAGAAGGATTTGCGCCCGGCGCCGCTGACCCCGGTCACGGTCCAGACCCTGCCCGCGCACAAACAGGCGGCGCGGCCGCTGCCGACCTTCGATCCGCAGAAGGCGACGAACGCCTATCTCGCGCGCGTTTCGGGCGAGGCCAGGAAGAATTCGGACTCGTATTTCGAAGGCGGATACGTACTGATTCTCGTCGACGGACTCTGCGCCGTGGCCGTTGCGGCGCTGCTTCTCTGGAGCGGGTTTTCCGCGCGCATGCGAAGCGTTGCGCAAAGGATCACGCGCATGCGTTTTTGGCAGGTACCGATCTATGTCCTGATGTTCGTCGTGGCGACGACCGTTCTTACGTTTCCGTTGAACGTGTACGAGGACTTCTTCCGCGAACACGCCTATGGGCTTTCGAACCAGAACTTTGCGCAATGGTTTCAGGATTTCGCCATTGCCTTCGGGGTTCAACTCGTCGTCTCGGTGATCGCGCTCACGATCATCTATTCCGTTATCCGTGCCACTCCGCGCCGCTGGTGGGCCTGGGGAACGGTCGTCACCGTCATCCTGTTCGGTTGCTTCGCGATGGCGGCGCCGGTGTTCGTCTCGCCGCTGTTCAATCATTACTATCCCCTTGCCGAAAGCCCGATCAAGGAGAGGATACTTTCGCTCGCCAAGGCGAATGGCATTCCGGTCGACAATGTGTACGAGTTCGATGCGTCGAAGCAGAGCAAGCGCATTTCGGCCAATGTCTCCGGTCTGTTTGGCACGACGCGGATATCGCTCAACGACAACCTGATGAATCGCTCCAGTCCTCGGGAAATCGTGGCCGTGCTGGGCCACGAAATGGGACATTATGTGCTGAGCCATGCTTTCATCGGCATCACCTGGTTTGGGCTCGTCATCCTGGTGGCGTTTCTGTTTCTGAACTGGGGATTTCGCGCGCTCGTCGACGTGTTCGGCGGCAACTGGGATGTACGTAACATCGACGACCCGGCGGGGTTGCCGGTTTTTTATGCCCTCATCGGCATCTTCTTCGTGCTCGCGACTCCCGTCACCAACACGATCTCCCGTACGCTGGAAGCACAGGCCGACATTTTCGGCCTGAACGCGGCGCGGCAGCCTGACGGGTTTGCCACCGCGACTTTGAAGCTCGGCGAATACCGCAAGCTCGATCCGACACCGCTCGAGGAATTCGTGTTTTACGACCACCCCTCGGGCCGCACGCGCATCTTCGGCGCGATGCGATGGAAGGCGTGGCACTTGAACGATCCCGACATCAAGGCCGGACCGGTGTCGCCGCAGTGAACGGATTTTCGCTCAGCGTCGGCGCGGCCGGCGCGCCGCTGCATGCGGCCGCGCACAGCCATCATCCCTGGCCCGATGTGACGCTTGCCGCCCAAGAAGCGGCATGGCGCGATGCCGCGCGTCTCCTCGACCGCAAATGGGAACACGTCTTCGGAACCGTCATTCCAGAGGCCCGAGCGCACATCGCACGCCTGCTGAACCTTCACGACCCCGCGACAATCGTTTTTGGACCCAACACGCATTCCTTCGTGCTGCGGCTTTTGTCCTGTCTGACGCGCGACCGGTCCCCGCGGATCCTGACCACAGGATCGGAATTCATGAGCTTTTCGCGCCAGATGGCGCGCCTCGAAGAAGAGAAGGCGGTATCGGTTACCCGCGTACGCACCGAACCTTTCGACAGTTTCGAGCAACGGTTCTCGGACGAGGCCGCGCGAGGCGAGTTCGATCTCGTCTACCTCAGCCAGGTCTTTTTCGATTCGTCATTCGCGGTCGATCCGTCGTTCGTGATGCGCACGGTGCAGAATCTACAGACGCTGATCGTGATCGACGGCTATCACGGCTTCATGGCCGTGCCGACCGAACTTAGCGCGATCGCGGAACGGGTCTTCTACCTTGCCGGCGGCTACAAATACGCGATGGCGGGTGAAGGCGTTTGCTTTCTGCATTGTCCGCCCGGCTGGTGTCCGCGCCCGCGCGATACCGGCTGGTACGCCGGTTTTTCGGCGCTCGAGAAGGGCGGCACAGGCGTCCCGTACGCGGAAGACGCCAGCCGCTTCTTCGGCGCGACTTTCGATGTCTCCGGACTGTACCGTTTCAACGCTGTGCAGAACTGGTTGAACGAGGAGCATCTGACCGTAGGCGGCATGCTCGACTTTGTACGGGGGCTCGAACGGGCTTTTCTGGCCGAGCTCGACAGGATTCAGGCCCCTCTCAATTCTGGATTCCTCGTCATCGGCGATGAAAAGAAACGCGGGCGGTTTCTATCGTTTCGCACGGACCATGCGGGGACAATTGCCGGGCGGCTGGCGTCGGAAAACGTCATCGTCGATCACCGTGGCGACCGCTTGCGCATCGGTTTCGGCATCTATCACCATGAAAGTGACGTGCTGCGCCTGGCGCGTGCGATGGCGCGCATTACCTAAGCGCCAATCGTCGTCAGACGCCCTTCCCTTTCGGGTATCGACTTGTGTCCCCGCGCGGTCTCGGGCGAAAACTTCGCCCATGACGGGCCCGCGCACAACCAAATTCGAGACGACGAAAGCCTATGACGTGCTGATGGCTTCGCCGCTGATCCTGTTTTACGCCTTCAGCATCGTTGGATTTGTTCCAAAATTCGAGGACGCTCGCGCGCTCGAGCCCTGGTGGTTCTCCATCCTGCAGGTTGCGAGCCTTGCGAGCACGGTCTGCTATTTCGCACTGGTGATCGCACTTGTTTTCCTGCGGCGGATGCCGGTCGCAAAGTCCCATGGCATCTGGCCGCGCACGGTTGCACTTCTCGCAGCCAATTTGCTGATCGTCGTCGCGCTCCTGCCGCGGGCGTCCCTTTCCGCTCCGGCGCTGACGGTAGCAACAGTCCTGACTGGTGGAGGCACGGTTGCCGAAATCATCATACTCTCCTGGCTTGGCCGTTCCTTCACGATTCTCCCGGAAGCGCGCAGGCTGGTGACGCGCGGGCCCTATCGGTATCTGCGTCATCCGCTCTACCTCGTCAGCATCATCGCCTCGATCGGCGTCATGATGCAGTTCGAGCAGCCATGGGCTTTTCTGCTCGTCACGGCGGCGGATGCCCTGCAGGTTGCGCGCCTTTACTACGAGGAACGCGTGCTCAGAGACGCCTTTCCGGAATATGCAGATTACGCTGCCCGCACGTGGCGGCTCATTCCCGGCGTCTATTGAAGGAGGCTCGCCGCGACGTTGATGGTGAGCGCTAGCAGAAGCGTATTGAAAGCGAAGGCGAGCGTGCCGTGCAGCGTGGCGAGCCGGCGGATTGGCTTGCTGGTGATCGCGACGTCCGAGGTCTGCGAACACGCGCCGAGCACAAATGAGAAATAGAGAAAGTCCAGGTAATCCGGTGCTTCGCCGCCGGGAAATTCCAGCCCACCGTGATGGCTGTCGGGATGACCGGATTGTCGCCTCGGCCAGAAATATTGATGCGCGTAGTGAAGCGCGAGGACGGTGTGCAGAAACAGCCACGAGCCCACCACCGTTACGACGGAAAGCACGAGGCGCAGAATCTTGCGCTCCGTCGGCATGTCCTTGATCCCGACGACCATGCTGGTGATCCCGACGAGGCTCGCGATCACCGCGACGATGCAGAGCAGGAGAAGCACCCAATCCGAGGCATCGTAATGCGCGGCGCGGTAGCGCATGGTCTCGCGGCCGCCGCGCAGCATCACGGTCCATGTCAACGCCAGAAAAACGAGCACGAGCGCGTCCCAGGCGAACACGCCACGTACCAGTGCGGGCGCACGACCCGGAACAACCCACGCGCAGAGAAAGCCCGCTGCGCATCCCGCCAGCAATCCGGGATGCATGCGCGCGGGTCTCAACAATCTGCGAAGCCGCATGGGAGTCTGGCGAATCGCCTCGAGCCAAGCTTGGCCCAATCACGCTGATCAGGCCAGCCAATTTGACCCTACGGCACGCTGGCGCGACAGCGCTGTCGGCGCGTTCTCGCCTTGGTGGATTGACCGCGCCTTCGCTGGGTTCACCGACGACTGAATTGACGGCGTTGACGGATCATCTGTGAATCCCGGGAGCCTTGTCTCGGCGGTCCTGCCAATCGCAGCGCGAAGGCAAAGATAATCGGCACCTGCATCGCCCAGGCAACATACCAGAGCAAATTGTGTGCTCTGACATCGCTGCCATATTCGAAAGTGTGCCACACCGCCAGAACATAGGCACACGGAATGATCCAGCGATGCAGCCAGCGCCATCTGCGTAGACCGATCCACGCGCGAAGATAAAAGCCAACTCCCAGTACAAAAGCGAGATAGAAGGACATGATGCCCAGGGCTTCCGGGAATCGTCCCGGAACATAGTGCGTCGCGTACGGGACGAAGACGCTGAACAGCGTGTCCCCCATCTTGTCCCACACAAGAAGCACCGCATGGGTGACCATGAGAACAATGACGGTCAGGCTCGTACTTCGGTGCAGTCGCTCCACGATCGCCCTCAGCCGCCATTGGCGATTGTTGACGAAGATCGGCAGCGAAACCCCAAGCAGGGTAGTGAGCCACGCCCATAACAACGCAGACCAACCGACCGCCTGACTCACGGAGTACGGCCAGATTCCGCCGTCGTGCAGCATCGACGGCATTTCACGGAGCGCCGGGTCTGTTCCGGTGCGCACATGCAGGAACAGGACAAGAAAGACGATGGTCGCGACCAGCGCCGCCGCGGCAGCATCGAAGACCGCGGCTCCGAGGTCACCCCGCAAAGTGGCGCGCGCCGTCAAATGGCTTCCCGGTTTTGACGCGTGTCTCGGCACCAGCTCCATCGGCGATTCCTATTCCACCGTGAAACGCAGGCCGGCCATCGTCTCGAACGGGGTACCAAGTATGGGAACACCACCGCCGTTGTTCGCGATGTAGCGCGCGCCGAACAGGTTCTGTATCTGCACAAATGCCTGGAGCCGTCCGGTGAGCGGATAGCTCGCGGAGAGATCGGTCACGAAATGCCCGTTTTGAATCAGGCCGTCCGCGGGGATCGCATCGCCATAGCTCTTTGAAAGGTAGCGGAGCACGGTTGTAATCCGCCATCCGGACGGCGCGGTGTAGGTGAGGCTGGCACCCGCATTGTGCATCGGCACGCCTTCGAGCCGTTCGCCAACCGATGCCGGATTGGCAGGGTTCGCCGTGTAATGCGAATCCGCATATGTGTAGGTCAGTTCCGTCGACACACCCCAGCCGACATCCCAGCTCACCTCCGCTTCAAATCCGCGGGCAACGGCGGAGGCGGCGTTTATATTCCGTGTACAGGTAAGATAGGTGAACGTCACCTGGTCGAACCCGCAGATCACGCCGAGAATGGACGGGTATTCCGAGGGGAGGAGGTTGCGCTGGGTGATCAGGTCGTCGATCCTTGTATCGTACAGAGTGAACTGGCTGCGAACGCCGGGGTGCGTGAAATCGAGGCCCACCTCGTCGCCGTACAACTTTTCCGGCAGGAGAAAAGGGTTGCCCTCATAGATTCCCGCGGTCATATCGGCGTAGGTGCGGTAAAGCTGATCGAGCGTTGGTGCACGAAACGATTGATAATAAGCGCCGCGCAGCGCGAATGCGTCGTCGATGCGATAGCGCGTGTCGATGCGCGGCGTGGCGCGGTAATAGCGGCGATCCGGAATCGTGTCGAAGCCCGGCGGGAACGTGTCGACCCCGTCGCTGCTGAGATAATATTGGTAACGGATGCTTCCCAGAATCTCCCAAGGCGCGACGGGCTTTATCTGCACCTGCGCGAAGCCCGCGAGAAACAGCTGATCGCCGCCGCCGATGATCGTGGGTGCCGCGAGGCTGCCCGACGGGGCAAAGTAATCCGCGATGTCGTGGCCTGAAATCTCGTGGAAATCCGAGCCGATTTCGACCCTGGGAAGGAGGTCGCCGAAGTCGCGGTCGAGCACAAGCGAAGCCCCGTTGTCCGATACGTCCGTGACATGCGTGTTCGAATTGTACTCTGTGGTGAACGTCAGGAGATGCGGGTTGTCGGTCAGGAAATCGCTGTCGTCATGGAAGAAGGTCGCAGCCAGCGTGGTATCGGCATCCAGGTTCTTCGTGACGCCCGTCGCATACGTCCAGATGTGCTGCCGGTTGAGACCGATGGGCGTCGAGAGGATTTGCTGGTTTTCGGAATAATGGACATCCACAAACCCTGTCAGATCCGCCATCGGTGAGAAGTCCGCGTGCATGCCGGCGTTGCGGGCATCATTGGACGTGGGCGTGTAGACCGGCGATCTGAGGCTGCGCGTTCCAAAACTCGTCCACGAAGCGGGCGTCGTCTGATAACCGTCGGTGCCGTTGAACGCAGCATTCAAGCCGAGCTTGACCCAGCTTTCGTCGGCATAGGCGCCGTAAAGGCTGGCATCGTAGGTCCCGTAGCTGCCGCCCGCAGCCGACAGATCCAGTTCATCGGTTTGCGGTGAGCGGGTGATGATGTTGACTACGCCCCCCATCGCGGCATTGCCCCAGAGCGGCGATCCCCCGCCACGGACGATCTCCACGCGCGCAATATTGTCCAGTGGAATGCGATTCCACTGGATGTAGCCGAAGAACGGATCGTTCACGGGAACGCCATCGACCATGACGAGCATGCGGGTTTCAGTCGTCGGCAGGCCGCGCATGCTTTCGTTGTACGCTGTGGGGTGCCCGACATCGGGCCCGATGTTCGTGAGGGTCATACCGGAAAGATTGCGCAAAATGTCGTTGAGACCTCGCGCGGGCGTATCCGCGATCGTTTGCGCGGTGACGACACTGACACTCTG